>Ga0196964_10000015_pt1 | contig 225870 bp, 229 predicted proteins | sample S1_10metaG_FD_148615 | JGI IMG/M metagenome (GOLD analysis project Ga0196964, IMG submission 148615) | Soil microbial communities from Anza Borrego desert, Southern California, United States - S1_10 | ecosystem: Environmental > Terrestrial > Soil > Desert | place: USA: California | collected...
GACGGGCGAAACCGGCCCAGTCGTCGTCGACCTCCATCTCGATGCCATAGGAGGTGTCGGCCTCCGGCATGTGGTAGCCGACGTCAATCGCGCCGTACCATCCGTTCGGATCGGCCGCCGCAGCGCCCGCCGACAGGGCCAACGCCCCGGCGGCGCTGGACGCCAGAATAAAAGTCTTAACGCGCATGGGTGGATGCCCTCCGCAGCCCAGGTGAATTTTCTCAAGGCGGCGCACGAGCCGCCGCTTGCACCCTCATAACAGCCCCGCTGGCCCAGGTCGAGACGAAGAAGGCCCAAACGGCCATAAGCGTGGCCATTCAGCTACAGCCGCCTGTCCGGAAGCGGACTCACGGTCGCTTCAGGCCGATTCCGCCCCCTGAAAGGGGAAAAGCGCTTCGCAAATCGCGAACTCGGCGGGCGTATCGACGTCCCAGCTCCGCTCGAAAGGCATGGACCAGGCCAGCGCCCCTTCGGACTGGAAGGTGCGATCCCGCAACAGTAGGTCCGGCCGCCCGACGTAGACCGCGCCGTTGACGACCACGGTCCGCTCATCGACGCCGCCCGGCGAATACCGGCCCCCGGCGTCGACGCGGCCGTAGAAGGCGGCGGGCTTCGGCAGCGGCGACACTCCGATCACGGCCGGCGCGCCGGTCTCGTTGCAAAGCCGAATGGCCCCGTCGATGTCCGCCGCCGTCCGCAACGGCGAGGTGGGCTGCAGCAGGACGACATAGTCCCAGCGGCCGCCGACCTGTTCCAGCGCGTGCTCGATGGCGTCGTAAACCGAGGCGGTCGCGCCGGACAGATGATCCGGACGCATGAACGGCGGCGGCCAGCCCATTTCGGCGGCGGTCGCCGCGACGGCCGGATCGTCGGTGGACACCACCAGATGATCGATCAGGGCCGAGCCGCGCGCCGCCTCCAGCGTCCAGGCCACCATCGGCCGGCCGGCCAGCGGACGGGCGTTCTTGGCGATCAGCCGCTGCGACCCGCCTCGGGCCGGGACGATCGCCAGGACTCTCCGGTCGCCGATCACGCGGGCGAATCGTGCGCTGGGAGGCGATCGCCGATGGGAGCGAGGCGGGCCGGAAAGAAAACGGACATGGCTTCGGCCCCACCGACGCGATCGACGGATCACCGTAGCGCGGCCGGGTGAAACGACAAGCGCCCGCCGGGGGCCCGCCGCCAGCCACGGTCGTTGCGATCAGCGGCTCAGCCCCCGCCGGTGCGATTGGTCGCCTTGCCGGTTCCCTCGCAGACCGGGCAGGTCTCGCCCGACGGCAGGGCGCCCGCTCCGAGGCATTCGGGGCAGAGGGTCGGATCGGGATGCTGCAGCGACGCCGGATCCACCGGATCCGAGGGCGCCAGGTCCCGGTCGTCGATTTCGTGCTCGTTCATCCGGACGGAACGGGCGCGCGAGGGTCCGGTTTCATGATGACACGGCCCGACCTTGGCATTACGGACCCGCTGGTGATGGACGAAACAGAACGGCAAACCGGGGATCGCGGCGGAGACGCGCAGGGCTGGGACACGGCGAAGACGCTGGCCGAGGCCTTGCCGTACATCCAGATCTACGACCGCAAGACCGTGGTCATCAAATACGGCGGCCACGCCATGGGCGAGAGCGCGGTGGCGAAGCAGTTCGCCGCCGATGTCGTGCTGCTGAAGCTGATGGGGGTGAACCCGGTCGTGGTCCACGGCGGCGGACCGCAGATCAGCGCCATGCTGGAAAAGGCGGGAGTCAGGTCGAGCTTCGTCGACGGACTGCGCGTCACCGACGCGGACACCATGCAGGTGGCCGAGATGGTCCTGTCCGGCGCGGTGAACAAGGAGATCGCCCACTGGATCACCATGGCCGGCCGCAAGGCGGACGTGCGCGGCATCGGCCTGTCCGGCAAGGACGCCGGCCTGCTGACGGTGGAGAAGACGCGACGCACGAAACGCGATCCCGACAGCATGATCGAGCACGAGGTCGACCTCGGCTTCGTCGGCGAACCGACAAAAGTCGATCCCAAGCTGGTTACGCGGCTGCTGGAGTCCGACGCCGACTGGGTGCCGGTGATCGCGCCCATCGGGGTGGCCGAGGACGGCCAGACCTTCAACGTCAACGCCGACACGGTGGCGGGCGCGCTCGCCGGGTCGCTGAACGCCAAGCGCATGCTGCTGCTGACCGACGTCCCCGGGGTCAAGGGCGCCGACGGCGAGATCATCCGCCAGATGACGGTCGGCGAGGCCTCGCGGCTGATTGAGGACGGCGTCGCCACCGGCGGCATGATCCCCAAGCTGCAGACCGCCATGGCGGCGGTCCGGGACGGCGTCGAGGCCGTGGTCATTCTCGACGGCCGCCGTCCGCACGCCATGCTGGTCGAACTGTTCACGGAGCACGGCGCCGGCACCTTGGTGAAGGCGGAAGAATGACCGCCGAACCCGTGCAGCCGACCGAACTCGGGGCCGATCTGCGTCATGTGCGCAGCTGGATCTTCGATCTGGACGATACCCTCTACCCGCCCGAGCGCCAGATCCTGAAGCGGGTCAGCGAACGCATCGGCCAGTTCATGGTGCGCACCACCGGCCTGCCGCTGGAGGAGGCCCGGGCGCTGCAGAAGCGTTACCTGATGGATCACGGAGCGGCGCTGGGCGGCCTGATGAAGGACTACACCATCGACCCGGAGGTCTTCCTGGCCGAGGTGCATGACGTGCCGCTGGACGATCTCGCGCCCGACGAGGGTCTGCGGACAGGACTGGAGCGGCTGAAGGGCCCCCGCTATGTCTTCACCAACGGCTCGACCCGCCACGGCGAGCGGGTGCTGGAGCAGCTGGGGATCAGCGATCTGTTCGACGGGCTGTTCGCAGTCGAGCACGCCCGGCTGGTGCCCAAGCCGCATCCGGACACCTTCGCCCGGATGCTGGAGATGTTCCGCGTGGACGCCGCGAGCGCCGCCTTCTTCGAGGACACCGCCCGCAATCTCGAACACGCCAAGGAACTGGGTATGACCACCATCCTCGTCGGGCCGCAAGCCTTCGAGGCCGAAGCGCCGTTCGTGGACCACAGGGCGGCCGCGCTGGGCCCCTTCCTCGCCACCGCCATCCTGCCGGGAGACGCCAGATGACCGACCGCGCCCAACTGGAAGCCGTCATCGAGGCCGCGTGGGAGGATCGCGCCAGTATCTCGGTTTCGACCCATGGCGATATCCGCAAGGCCGTCGAACAGGCGCTGGAGATGCTGGACTCGGGCGAGGCGCGGGTCGCCTCGCGCGGGGCAGACGGGGTCTGGACCACGCATCAGTGGCTGAAGAAGGCCGTGCTGCTGTCGTTCCGGCTAAACGACAACTCCCTCGTCCGCGGAGGCGATCGCGGCGCGGCCAGCCATGCGCCCGGCGTGGGGCCCTGGTGGGACAAGGTGCCGAACAAGTTCGGCGACTGGACCGCCAGTCACTATCAGGACGCCGGTTTCCGCTCGACGCCCGGCGCGATCGTGCGGCGCGGAGCCTTCATCGGCCGCAACGTCGTGCTGATGCCGTCGTTCGTGAACATCGGCGCCTATGTAGACGAGGGCTCAATGGTCGACGCCTGGGCGACGGTCGGGTCGTGCGCCCAGATCGGCAAGAACGTGCACCTGTCCGGTGGGGCGGGCATTGGGGGTGTGCTTGAGCCGCTGCAGGCAAGCCCGACGATCATCGAGGACGGCTGCTTCATCGGGGCCCGGGCGGAGGTCGCCGAGGGCGTCATCGTCCGCGAGGGCGCGGTGCTGGCCATGGGCGTCTATCTTTCGGGGTCCACGAAGATCATCGACCGCGCCACCGGCGAGGTGTTCCGCGGCGAGGTGCCGGCGTATTCGGTGGTGGTGCCGGGCTCCCTGCCCGGCCCGAACGGCGGGCCGTCGCTCTACTGCGCGGTGATCGTCAAACGGGTGGACGCCCAAACGCGGGCCAAGACCGGCGTGAACGAACTGTTGCGGGACTAGCGGGCCGCCAGCCGCACCAGCTTGCCGTTCGGCTCGTCGGTAATGGCCCAGACGGCGCCGTCGGGAGCCACGGCGATGTCGCGGATCCGTTCGCCGAGGTCGGTCAGCAGCCGCTCCTCGCCGACGACGCGGTTTCCGTCCAGCACCAGCCGGGCGATGTGCTTTTCCCTCAGCGCGGCGACGAGCAGGTTGCCGCGCCAGCCGGGGAACATGGCTCCGTCGTAGACCGCCATGCCGCCGGGCGCGATCACCGGGTCCCAGTAGTAGACCGGCTGCTCCATGCCCTCGCGGGCGGTGATCCCTTGGTTGATCGGGCCGCCGCGGTACTCGATGCCGTAGGCGATCACCGGCCAGCCATAGTTGAGGCCCGCACGGTCGAGGTTGACCTCGTCACCGCCGCGGGTGCCGTGCTCGACGGTCCAGACGTCGCCGTTCGGGGCGATGGCGATCCCCTGCACATTGCGGTGCCCGAGCGACCAGATCTCGGGCCGGGCGTCTTCGCGATCAACGAAGGGGTTGTCGGATGGAACCGAGCCGTCGGCGTTGATGCGGATGGTCTTGCCCATGTGCGAGCCGGGATCCTGCGCCTGCGGCCGCATCGGCGCATCGGAACGGTCACCGAGGGTGATGAACAGGTGGCCCGCCCGGTCGAACGCCAGCGAGGAGCCGAAATGGGCGCCGCCGTCATAGGTGGGCAGGGCGCGGAAGATGACCTGCACATTCTCGACACGGTCGCCGCCGTCCGACAGGCTTCCTCGCGCCACGGAAGTGGCGTTGCCGCCCTCGCGGGGTTCTGCGTAGCTCCAGTAGATCAGGCGGTCCTGTGCGAAGGTCGGGCCCACCGCGACGTCGAGGAGACCGCCCTGCCCGCGCGCGTCGACGGCCGGGAGACCGGCGATCGGCTCGCCCACCGCGCCCTGTGCGGTGAGTATCCGCATCCGGCCGGGGCGCTCGGTGACCAGCCAGCGGCCGTCGGGCAGCAGGGCCAGGCCCCACGGTTCCTCGAGTCCCGAGGCGACCACCGTATGCTCAAGGGCGACTTCGCTGCGGACGCCCGGCGCGCGGGTCTGGCCGGCAAAGGCCGGCTGCTGGCCCGCGCCGTTGGCGGGACGGGTTTCCAGAGGAGCGCCCTGACCGGGGGCGGGCTGGCTCTGTCCTTCGATCCCGCAGGCCGCGGCCAGGACCACGGCGGATACGGAAACGGCTAGGGCGAGGAGGCGCATGGCGAAATCCCGGTGGTGTCGTCGGTGTGGAAGCGGAGCGGTGGACCTTGGGGTTCCCTGAACTGAACGCAAGCCCACAAGCGCGCGCAAGGCCTTCGGGACGACTTGAATCCGTCTGCGCCCCCCTCTATAGGCACGCCTCTTCCGGCGGACAGACCAGTTCCCGCCGGACCCCGGACGCCGGGGCTGGGTAGCTCAGCTGGTTAGAGCGGTGGATTCATAACCCACAGGTCGGCGGTTCGAGCCCGCCCCCAGCCACCATCCCTTCGAACCTAGCGGGAACGGCAGGTCTGGCGGACGCGGAGAGCCATCTGGCGTTCGCCGGCTTCATTGGCCATGGCGCGAGCCTCGCGGCATTTGCCTTCGTTGACCAAAGCCTGCACACGCTCGGCCAGCTGCACGCGTTCCGCGCCATATTCCGCTTCGGCTTCCTCCGGCGTCATGGCGTTGCGGCGGCGCATCTCCTCGCTTTCGAAGCGCCAGCTTTCCTGCTGCGCGGTCATCCGGCCGTAGGCGCCGACGCCGACGCCACCCGAGCTTCCGTTGTTGTTTTGCGGAGGCTGCTGCGCCGAGGCGGAGGCGGGCGCGAGGAGCGCGAGAGCCAGGGCGCCGGTGAGAACGGCTTTGCTGATCATGAGCTTTCCTCCCGTGTGATGGCACGAGCGTATCACGCGAGGCCTGCGGGGCAAATCGCAACCACCGGGCAGGCGCGGCGTTAGCGGCAAAGGTTCAACGCCGAAGGGGATTTCCCATGCGCATTCGTATCGCCGCCACCGCCGCCTTCGCCGCCCTGGCGCTGGGCGCGGCCGCCTGCACCGAAGCCGAGCAGGACACGGCCCAGACCGAAACCGCTGAAGCCGCCGCCGACACGGGTTCGGCCATCGAGGAAGAAGCCGCCCAGGTCGGCTCCGCCATCGCCGCCGGCGCCGGCGAGGTGGCCCAGGAGATCGACGAGGGAACCGACCGTCTGGCCGAGGAGGCCGACGAGCAGAAGGCCGAGACCCAGCGCGACACCAAGGGCAACTAGGCTCCGGCGGGCTCGGCCAGCAGGGCGTCGATCAGCGCCCGCGCCTCGGGGCTGGCCCAGTCGGCCTCGCCGGAGAAGTGCGCGCGGATGCGGCCCTGCCGGTCCAGCAGCACGGTCTGGGGCATCTTGCCCTCGCCGGGCAGTTCGAAGGGCAGCTGGAACTTCATGTCGCTGTAGAGCGGCAGGGGTTCGTGTACGTCGATGAAGCTGCGCGCGTCGGCGAGGCCGTCCTCGGTGGCGTCGACGTTGATCGGGAGGACGATCAGGTCTGTTCCGACATAGGCCTCGGCCAGACGGGCGAGGGTCGGCATCTCGGTGCGGCAGGGCGCGCACCACATCGCCCAGAGGTTGACCACCACCACCTTGCCGCGGAAGTCGGCGAAGCGGGCGTCGCCGCCGTCGCGGGTCTTGAAGACGTAGTCGGGGGCCGGGACGAGCGCCGCGGGGGTTTCGAGGCGGGTCAGGGAGCCCCTGGCGAAGCGGGCCAGTTCGCTCTTCGCGGGCTGTTCGGGCGCGGCGGCTTTGAAGAAGGCGTCGCGATTGGCGTATAGCAGCCCGGCGCCGGCGATCATGCCGATCACCAGGGCGCCCGCGATCGCCATCCCCACCGCCCTAGAGCCCTTCATGACACAGCCTTCCCAACCCCGTCCCACAGTTAAGCCTTCTCCGGGCGCGGAAGGTCAAGACATGTGGGGCGGACGCTTCTCGGCGCGGCCGGCGGACATCATGCAGGCGATCAACGTCTCCATCGGGGTGGACCGGCGGCTGTGGGCCCAGGACCTGGCGGGGTCACGGGCGCATTGCCGTATGCTGGCGAAGCAGGGGATCGTGAGCGCTGCGGACGCGGAGGCCATCCTCGGCGGGCTGGATGCGATCGAGGCCGAGATCAGGGACGGGACCTTCCCGTTCCGCGACCAGTTCGAGGACATCCACATGAATGTGGAGGCGCGGCTGGCCGAGCTGATCGGCGAACCGTCGGGGCGGCTGCACACGGCGCGGAGCCGCAACGACCAGGTGGCGACCGACTTCCGGCTCTGGGTGCGGGACGCCTGCGACGCCGCGGTGGAGCGGCTGAAGGGGCTGCAGCGGGCGCTGCTGGCGCGGGCGGAGCAGCATGCGGGCGATCTGATGCCGGGGTTCACCCATCTTCAGCCCGCCCAGCCGGTGACGTTCGGGCATCATCTGATGGCCTATGTCGAGATGTTCGGGCGCGACGCGGGGCGGTTCGCCGATGCGCGGAACCGGATGAATGAGAGCCCGCTGGGGGCGGCGGCTCTGGCCGGGTCGCCCTTTCCCATCGACCGGCACATGACGGCGAAGGAACTGGGCTTCGACCGGCCGATGGGCAATTCGCTGGACGCCGTGTCGGACCGGGACTTCGCGTTGGAGAGCCTCGCCGCCGCCTCGATCTGCGCGGGGCATCTGTCGCGGCTGGCCGAGGAGATCGTGGTCTGGATGACGCCACAGTTCGGCTTCGTCAGCCTGCCGGACGACCTGACCACCGGCAGTTCGATCATGCCGCAGAAGCGCAATCCCGACGCTGCCGAGCTGGTGCGGGCCAAGACGGGGCGGATCATGGGCTCGCTGGTGGCGCTGTCGACGGTGATGAAGGGCCTGCCGCTGGCCTATTCGAAGGACATGCAGGAGGACAAGCCGCCGGTGTTCGAGGCGTTCGACGCCCTGACGCTGGCGCTGGGGGCGATGACGGCGATGGTTTCGGCCCTGCGGCCGGACGCGGCGCGGATGCGCGAGGCCGCCGGATCGGGCTTCTCGACGGCGACCGATCTGGCCGACTGGCTGGTGCGCGAGCTGAACCTGCCGTTCCGCAAGGCGCACCATGTCACGGGCGCGGCGGTGAAGCGGGCCGAGGCGCTGGGCGTGGATTTGTCGCAACTGCCGCTGGCCGAACTGCAATCGCTTGAACCCGGGGTCACGGAAGCGGTTTACAAGGTGCTCACTCCCGAGGCTTCCTGCGCCAGCCGCCAGAGCTTCGGGGGCACGGCGCCGGAACAGGTCCGCGCGCGGATCGCCGAATGGAAGACGCGTCTGTGATGAAGAAGATCGTTCTCGTGGGCGCCGCCGCCCTGATCGCCGTCTCCGCCGCGGGATGCGGCCGCATGGCCGACCTCGACGCGCCGCCGGCCAAGCGCACCGAGCGCAGCCTGCCGGACGCCCGCGGCCCCGGGCCGGTGGAGCCCGCCACCGTCTACCGGCCGCCCAGCCAGGCGCCGATCGACGGCGGGCCGAGCTCGAACCCCTACGGCGGTTCGGGTTCCAACCCCCGCTAGAGCCTTGCACCATTTCGACCGGATCGACGGCGCCCTCCATGCCGAGGCCGCGCCGCTGGAAGCCATTGCAGAGACGGTGGGCACGCCGGTCTATGTCTATTCGACCGCGACGCTGACGCGGCACTACCGCCTGCTGCGCGAGGCCGTGGACACCCACCGGTCCGCCTTGGGGGACGCCCTGATCGCCTTCGCGGTGAAGGCCAACTCCAACCTGTCGGTGCTGGCGACGCTGGCGCGGCTGGGCAGCGGCGCCGACACGGTGTCGGAGGGCGAAATCCGGCGGGCGCTGGCGGCGGGCATACCCGGGGAGCGGATCGTCTTCTCGGGCGTCGGCAAGACGGACGCGGAACTGGCCTTCGCCATCGAGGCCGCGGTGCGCCAGATCAACGTCGAGAGCGCCGTCGAACTGGAGCGGCTGATCGCGGTGGCGGCGGCCAAGGGCGCGGCGCCGGAGATCGCCATCCGGGTCAATCCGAAGATCGGCGCCGGCGGACATGCCCGGATCACCACCGGCGGGGCGCGCGACAAGTTCGGCGTGCCGGCCGAGGAGGCGCCCGCGCTATACGCCCGCGCCGCCGCCTCGCCGCATGTGACGCCGGTCGGGCTGGCCTGTCACATCGGCAGCCAGATCACCACGCTGGAGCCGCTGGAGGCGGCGTTCCGGGCGCTGCGCGAGATGACTCTGGCGCTGCGGGCGGAGGGGCTGGCGGTCAGCCGGCTCGATCTCGGCGGCGGGCTGGGGGTGCCCTATCACGGCCAGTCGGACCTGCCCTCGATCGCCGACTATGTCGCCATGGCGGCGGGAGTGCTGGACGGGCTGGAGGTCGAGGCGGCGTTCGAGCCGGGACGGCTGCTGGCCGCCAACGCCGGGGTGCTGCTGAGCCGGGTCATCCAGGTCAACGCCCGCAGCGACGGGCGGACCTTCCTGGTGCTGGACGCGGGCATGAACGACCTGATGCGGCCGGCGCTGTACGACGCCTTCCACGACGTCGTGCCGGTGCGCGAGCGGGACGGAGACGCCGCGGCGTACGATCTGGTCGGGCCGATCTGCGAGTCGACGGACGTGTTCGCGCGGGAGCGGCGGCTGGCGCCGCTGCAGGCGGGCGATCTGGTCGCCTTCATGGGCGCCGGGGCCTACGGGGCCGTGCTGGCCAGCGAGTACAATTCGCGGCCGCTGGTCCCGGAGGTGCTGGTCGACGGCGGCCGCTGGGCCGTGGTGCGGGGGCGGCCGTCCTACGACGAGATGTGGGCGCGGGAGCCGAAGGCCGACTGGCTGGACTGAGGTCGGATTTTATCCGGGTGAAATTCGGAAAAATCGGTGTGGCAGAGTCGGCAGCGTCGGCAGGGTCTGCGGAAATTCGCTGTGGCAGAGTCGGCAGAGTCTACATCGGCGCACCTCGGGCGCTGCGGCGGGGATGCGATTGTCAAAGACCGGCGGGCGGACGAACGGCGCATTATGCGCCGGGTGTTTTCTCAGGCGGGAAGATGGGGTCGAGAAAAGGGGATGTATCTGAAAGCGCAGAAAGTTCTCCCCGCAACCGGACTATATTTCCGCGGATTGCCAGCAGAGCGACCGTTCACCTCCCCGTCGGCGTAGGCCGAGGGGGAGGACAGATCGCGAAGGGGGAGGTGAAGCGCTCCCCCTTCAGTCCAGCGCGCAGATGTCCGGGAGGCCGCGGAGGGTTCCGGCGTGGTCGAGGCCGTAGCCGACGAGAAAGCGGTTGGGGGCTTCCCAGCCGACGAAGTCGGGCTCGGGAGCGCGGGGGAGCGGCCAGGGCTTTTTGGCGAAGACGACGGTGAGGACCTCGGCGGCGCCGGCCTCCCGGGCGATGCGCACCGCCTCGGCCAGCGACAGGCCGGTGTCGAAGACGTCGTCGACGATCAGGACCTTGCGGCCGGCGATGGGGCGCTGAAAGGGGGCGTAGACGTCGATCTTGCCGCGACTGGACTGTTCGTCGCCGTAGGAGGCCAGCCACAGGGCGTCGAAGCGGAGGTTGCGGCCGATCCGCGACAGGGCGCGGGTCAGGTCGGCGGCGAACCACAGGCCGCCGGTCAGCAGCACCGCGGCCACGGTGTCGTCGTCGGTGACGGGAGCGATCTGGCGCGCCAGGTCGGCGACGATGCGCGCGACCTCCGCCTCGGGCAGCAGGACGGTGGGGGTCGGGGTGTCAGCCATGCGAGGCGGATACCGCCTCGGGGCCTTGCGAGTCGATAGCCACCGGAACCGCGTCGATCGGCTGCATGTTCAGCGGCGCGGACGGGTCGGGCGGAAGAGCGGGACGGAGACCGGTGACCCCGGCGGTGGGCAGGGGCCGTTGCACGGCGGGCGCGGCGGGGCGCAGCGGGACGGCGTCGGCCGGAGCGGCGCGGGACGCCGAAGTCCGGGCGGGGGTGGTCCGGGCGGGGGCGGCGCTATCCAGCACGAAGGCCACGCCCACGCCCTGGCCCTTGCCCCCGGGGTCCGGAATGACGGCGGCGAAGCCCTGCACCTTGCCGGGCAGGACCGGGGCCGCGTCGATGCGCACGACGGAATGGCCGATCTCGGCGCCCTGGGCGTCGAGCAGGGCGACGCGCACGGGCGGGGCGATCCGCTCCTCCTCGCGCACGTTCCTGAGCGCGCCCGAGATCAGCACCTTGCCGGGGTCGTTCGGCGCGGCGCGGGCGGAGACAGCCTCGAACTCGAGCCCGGTCGGATTCACGGTCAGGCCGACGGCGGCATAGGCGGCGGCGGCGCGGGGGGCCATCTCCACCACCTCGACGCGGAACAGCCAGGCGGCGGCGAGCAGGGCGGCGAAGCCGGACGCGATGCCGGCCCAGACCACGCCGTGGGCGGCGGCGCGGCGCAGGCGGCGCTGCTGCTCGGCGCGGGCGCGGAAGGCGCGGGGCAGTTCGGGGGCCGGGGTCTCGGCCAGTGATTCGGCGGGGTCGGCGGCGTCCTCGCCGCGTCCGAAGCTCTTGCTTTCCGGGCCGGACGGCGAGACCGACAGCTCCAGCGGCTCTTCCAGGGTGGCGCGCCAGGTGTGTTTGCAGGTCTTGCAGCGGACGGTGCGGCCGCCCGGGCCGATGGCTTCGTCAGGCGTGAAATAGCTGGTGGCGCAGGACGGGCAGGTCAGTATCATGTGCGCTGACTGAGAGGCGTTCCGCCCCCTCCCGTCGCGGCTTCACGGCCGCGTCCTGACCCAAAATCGATGCCCGTTCAGCCCCGCCGCGCCGCCTTGACCGACTCCGCGACCGACACCGTCCGCCTTTGGGGCGTGGGCTTCGGCTATGCAGGCGGCCCGAGCGTGCTGCGGGACGTTAACCTCATCCTGACAGCGGGCTCTTTCCACTTCCTTACCGGGCCGTCGGGAGCGGGGAAGTCGACGCTGCTGAGCCTGCTGACCCTGGCGCGCCGTCCGACCGCCGGTTCGCTGGAGCTTTTCGGAGAAGATGCGGGCGGGCTGTCGCGGTCGGCCCTGCCCGGCTTCCGGCGGCGGATGGGGGTGGTGTTCCAGGACTTCCGGCTGCTCGACCATCTGTCGGCCTTCGACAACGTCGCCCTGCCGTTGCGGCTGACGGGAGCGAAGCGGGAGGCGTGGGCGGCCGACGTGGAAGAGATGCTGGACTGGGTCGGGCTCGGCGACCGCATGGACGACCGGCCGCCGACCCTGTCGGGCGGCGAGAAGCAGAGGCTGGCCATCGCCCGGGCCGTGGTGACGCGGCCCGACCTGATCCTCGCCGACGAGCCGACCGGCAGCGTCGACGCGGCCATGGGCGAGCGGCTGCTGAAGCTGTTTCAGTCGCTGAACCGGCTGGGCACGACGGTGCTGATCGCCAGCCACGACGAGGCGCTGGCGGCGGCGTCCGGCGCCTCGGTGCTGCGCCTCGAGGGCGGGCGGCTGGCGGGAGAGCGGGCGTGATCGGGCGCTGGATGGAACGGCGGGCGCCGATCCTGCCGCGCGACGGCGGCGGCGAGCCGTGGCTGGCGGCGGTGATCGCGGTGCTGTGCTTCCTCGCCTGCCTGTCGGCGGTCGGGGCCGTGGCGGCGGACCGCGCGGCGCACGGCTGGGCCCGGCAGCTGCGCAGCGAGGCGACGGTGCAGGTGCGGCCGCGGGTCGACGAGACCGGGGCGGAGGCGGCGGCGCGGGCGGCCCAGACGCTGGCCGGCGTCACCGGCGTGGAGGAGGCCGAGGCCATGGACCGCCAGACGGCCGAGGCCCTGCTGCGGCCATGGGTCGGAGACGCGGTGCTGCCGGACCTGCCCCTGCCCCATCTGGTCACCGTCCGGCTGGACCCGGACGCGCCGGCCAGCCCCGTCAGCCTGAGCCGGGCCCTGGCCGAGGCCGGGGTGGACGCCACGGTCGACGACCACAGCCTGTGGCGCGGCGAGGTCGAGCGCTCGGCGGCCCTGATCACGGCGCTGGCCGTGGCGGCCTTCCTGCTGACGGCGGGCGGGGCGGGCGCGGCCATCGTCTATGCGACCCAGGCGGGGATGGCGGCGCAGCGGACGGTGATCGAGACCCTGAGCCTGAACGGGGCGTCGGACGGGCGCATCGCCGGCCTGTACCAGACCCGCTACGCCCTGCTGGCGGCGGGCGCCGGGGCGGTCGGAGCGGCCGTGGCCATGGCGCTGACGGCGGGGCTGCGGTTCCTCGGCGGCGCCGACGGCGTGACGCCCGCCCTGCCGGTGGCGTGGAGCGACGTGCTGATGCTCTCGCCATGCCCGCTGGTCGCCGCTACGGTGGCGCTTGTCGCGGCGCGGATGACCGCGCTGGCGCGTTTGCGGGGCGGTCGTTAAGTTAACGCCATGAAGTTTCTCACCTTCATCGCCATCATCGCCGTCATCTGGCTGGTCGGGCTGTTCGCCTTCGCCGACCGGGTGCGCAGCTATACGCCCGCCGCCGAGCCCGCGCGCGCCGACGCCATCGTGGCCCTGACCGGCCCCTCGGCCGAGCGGGTCAACGCCGCCATCCGCCTGCTGGAGCAGGACAAGGGCAAGCGGGTGTTGATCTCGGGGGTGAACCGCGAGGTGCGGCGGCAGGAGCTGCGCGCCCTGACCCCGGGCTCGAACAAGCTGTTCAACTGCTGCGTCGATCTGGGCTTCGAGGCGGAGGACACGATCGGCAACGCCCAGGAGATCGCCGCCTGGGCCGACGCCAAGGGCTATGACAGCCTGATCGTGGTGACCTCGGACTACCATATGCCGCGGGCGCTGACGGAGATCCGGGCGGCCTCGCCGGGTCTGGAGCTGACGCCCTACGCCGTCGAGACGCCGTCGCTGGACAATTCGCGCTGGTGGCGGGCGGCCGTGACGGCGCGGCGGATGACGCTGGAATACATGAAGTATCTGGCCGCGCTGGGTCGGGCGCTGGTCGGCGGCGGGTCCTGGGAGCCTCCGGCGGCCGAAACCGGGGCCCCGGCCGCGAAGAAGGCCGCCTGACGTGACCACCCTGCGTTCGCTGCTGTTCGTCGCCTGGCTCTATCTGTCGATGGCCCTGTTCGCCGTCGGCCTGTCGCCGGCGCTGCTGCTGCCGCACCGCTACGCCATGGGGGTGATCCGCGGCTGGTCGAGGTTCGTGCTGTTCGGCCTGCGCTGGATCGCCGGGGTGAGGGTCGAGTTCCGCGGGCTGGAGCACCGGCCGGCCGGCGCCGCCCTGATCGCCGGCAAGCACCAGAGCATGCTGGACGTGATCGCGCCGTTCGCGGTGCTGCCCGACAACTGCTTCATCATGAAGAAGGAGCTGCGGCCCCTGCCCTTCTTCGGCTGGTTCGCGTGGAAGACGGGGATGATCGCGGTCGACCGGTCAGCCCATTCGAAGGCGCTGAAGGACATGGTGAAACAGGCGCGGACGCGGTTCGCGCAGGGGCGGCAGATCCTGATCTTCCCGGAGGGGACGCGCGTGAAGGTCGGGGCGGCGCCGGACTACAAGCCGGGGATCGCGGCGCTGTACCGCGATCTGGAGTGTCCCTGCGTGCCGATGGCGACCAACTCGGGGGTCCACTGGCCGGCGCACGGGTTCCGGCGGCATCCGGGGACGGTGGTCTACGAATTCCTGCCGGCGATCCCGGCGGGACTGAAGCGGGCGGAGTTCATGACGGCGCTGGAAGAGCGGATCGAGGGGGCGTCGAACGCCTTGATCGAGCGGAACATCTGAGGACGCGCGATGATCAGGATGCTCCTGGCCCTGACGGCCCTGGTCGCCTTGGGCGGCTTCGCGGAACCGGACCGCTATGCCGCGGGACAGGTCTGGGAATACCGGACCCGGGCGGCCGATGCCGGGTCGCTGCTGAAGATCCGGCGCGTCGAGGAGCACGCGGAACTCGGGCCGATCTATCATGTCTCGGTGATCGGACTTCATTTGCGCAACCGGGACATGGATCAGGTGTTGTCGCACACCCCTGTCAGTCGCGAGACGCTGGATGCAAGCGTGACGCGCCTCAGCGACAGGAGCCCGCCCTTCCCGGATTTCGAGCCGGGGATCGCGCAATGGAGGGCGGACCAGGGCGGCGTCTTCACCATCTCCATCGCAGAGATCATCGAGATCGTCGACCGCCAGACATCCGGCGGCTAGCGGGCCCTAGCGCAGCGTCTCCCACGCCAGGGCGTGGACCTTGTCGCGGCCGAGGGCGGCGGCGAGCGGGGGCTCGGCGAACAGGCCCGCGATGGCGGGATCGCGGACATCCAGGCCGCCGGTGAAGGCGCCGAAGGCGGGGAGGACGGCGCGGCGGCCGTCGGTGACGAAGGCGGGACGGCGGACGCCCCGGCCATGGGCGGCGACGCGGGCGGCCGGGTGGAGATGGCCGGCGATCTCGCCGGGCTGAACGCCGGGCTGCGGTTCGTGGATCAGGCGCAGCGAGCCGAGGGAGAGGGTTTCGACGACCTTGCCGGGCAGGAGGTCGATCGTTCCGGCGAGGGCGTGAATGTCGTGGTTGCCTTCCAGCCAGATCCAGTCGCGGCCCGTGGCGAGGCGGTCGAGGCGGGCCCTGTCATCCGGGGCCATGCGGGCCACGGATTTCGAGTCGTGGAAGCTGTCGCCGAGCAGGACGACGGCGGCGGGCTGGACGGCGTCGATCTCGGCCTCGAGGCGGTCGAGGGTGGCGCGGCTGTCGTAGGGAGGCAGCATCTGGCCGCGGGCGGCGAAGGCCGAGCCCTTCTCCAGATGCAGGTCGGCGGCGATCAGGGTGCGATGGTTCAGGACCCAAAGGGCGCCGGAGCAGCGCAGCACGCAGGGCTCGCCCTCGATCGAGACGCGCAGGCCGCCGCTGGGGCAGCGGGCGGGGGACAGGGCCTGGCGCAGGGCGGCGTTCACGAGGCGGCTCCGGCGAGGGCGGGGGCGGTGTCGCCCATCACCTCGGCGATCAGGCCGGCCTCGTCGAAGCCGTAGGCCGAGGCGTCGAGGATCATCTCGGCCGCCTGGCCGCCGCCGACGCGCTCGCGGCCGATCTGGACGAGGACGGGGACGCAGAAGGGCGAGGGACGCTCGAGATGCACGTGTTTGATATGGCCCTGGATGCGCTGCAGCAGCTGTCCGAGGCGGGCGACGTCGAGCAGGCCGGCGGCCGCGTCGGCGCGGGCGGTCTTGAGCAGCAGGTGGTCGGGCTGGTGGCGGCGGAGCACGTCGTAGATCAGGTCGGTCGAGAAGGTCACCTGCCGGCCGGTCTTCTCGTTCCCCGGCTGGCGCTTCTCGATCAAGCCGGAGATCAGGGCGCAATTGCGGAAGGTGCGCTTCATCATGAAGCTCTCCTCCAGCCAGCTTTCGAGGTCGTCGCCGAGCATGTCGGGCTCGAACAGGGCGTCGAGGTCGAGACCATCCATCGGCCGGATCGACCAGATGGCCAGCGAATAGTCGGTGACCACGAAGCCGAGGGGGCCGACGCCGAGCCGGTCGAGGCGGCGGGTCAGCAGCATGCATAGGGTGCCGTGGGCGAGGCCGCCGGCGAAGGGATAGGCGACGAGGAAGTGGCGGCTGCCGCGCGGGAAGGTCTCGACCAGCATGGTCTCCGCGTCCGGGATGGCCGACTTGTCTTCCTGCAGCTCAAGCCACTCCTGCACGTCGGGCGGCAGGACGCGCCAGTGATCGCGGTCCTGGATCATGGCCCGGACGCGGTCGGCGAGGGAGCGGGACATGGGGAATTTGGAGCCGCCCCAGGAGGGGATCTTCGGGTCGCTGTGCTGGGCGGGAGTGACCAGGGCGTCCATGCCGGCGATGGCCTGAAAGGCCCAGACCTGACCGGCGAAGACAAAGGTGTCGCCCGGGACCATCGGCTCGAAATAGGTCTCCTCCGCCTCGCCGACCTTGCGGCCCGCGATCAGGCGCTGGCCGCGGCGCGAGGCGACGCGGACGTTGAGGGTGGCGGCGGCGACGATGGCACCGACATTCATGCGGTGGCGCTGGGCCGTCTGGGCGTTGCGCACCTTCCACTGGCCGTCGCGGGTGCGGACGATGCGGGCGAAGCGCTCGTAGGTGCGCAGCGCGTAGCCGCCGGTGGCGACGAGATCGACCACCTCCTCGAACTGCTCGTACGTCAGGCCGCGGTAGGGGCCGCAGCCCGTGATCTCGGCGTAGAGCTCCTCCATCGTGAACGGCTCGGAACAGGCGCAGCCCATGACGTGCTGGGCGAGGGTGTCGAGGGTGCCGGTGTGGACCGGCTCCCAGTCGAAGGCGTTTTCGGCGACGGCCTCGCGGGCGGCCTGGCATTCCAGCATCTCGAAGCGGCTGGCCGGGACCATCAGGGCGCGCGACGGCTCGTCGAGCCGGTGGTTGGCGCGGCCGATGCGCTGGACGAGGCGGGAAGCGCCTTTCGGAGCGGCCAGCTGGATGACGAGGTCCACGTCGCCCCAGTCGATGCCGAGGTCGAGGGTCGAGGTGCAGACCACGGCGCGCAGGTCGCCCCGGGCCATGGCCGCCTCGACCTTGCGCCGCTGCTCTGCGGCGAGGGAGCCGTGGTGCAGGGCGATCGGCAGGCTGTCCTCGTTGATGGCCCAGAGGCGCTGGAAGACGAACTCGGCCTGCCAGCGGGTGTTGACGAAGATCAGGCTCATCCCGGCGCGGCGGATGGCGTCGTAGACCTCGGGGATGGCGTGCTGGCCGGTGTGACCAGCCCACGGGACATGGCCCTCGGAGACGAGGACGTCGACGACGGGCGGGGCCCCGGGGTCGCCGCGGACGATCACCACCTCAGCGCCTCCCTTCCCCCTCGATGGGGGAAGGGTCGGGGATGGGGGTGGATCCGGACTGTCTCCGGACGTGGAACGGGAGGCGCGGTCAGAGCCTTTCGCGCCGGCTTCATCGAAAGTGGGGCGCGCACCCCCACCCAACCCTCCCCCACCGGGGGGGAGGGCTTGAGGACCAAGCCAGTCTGCGATCATGTCCGGATCGTCGACGGTGGCGGACAGGGCGACGCGGCGCATGGCGGGGGCGTATTTCTGCAGCCGGCCCAGTCCCAGCGAGAGCAGGTCCCCGCGCTTGCCGCTCCAGATGGCGTGGACCTCGTCCAAGACGACGCATTTCAGGTCGGCGAAATAGCTGCGGGCGCCGTCCCAGGCGCAGAACAGGGCGAGCTGTTCGGGGGTGGTCAGGAGGATGTCGGGCGGGAAGTCGCGCTGGCGCTGGCGCTTGGACTGTTTGGTGTCGCCGGTGCGGCTCTCGACGTGGATGTTGAGCCCGATCTCGCGGATCGGCATCATCAGGTTGCGTTCGACGTCGGTGGTCAGGGCCTTGAGCGGCGAGAGGTAGAGTGTGTGGACGCCGGAACCGGGGCCGGTCTCGGGTTTCGGACCGCGTTCGGCCAGCTCGATCAGCGAGGGCAGGAAGCCGGCCAGGGTCTTGCCGCCGCCGGTCGGGGCGACGAGCAGGGCGTGGGCGCCCGCCTCGGCGGCCGCGATCATCTCGAGCTGGTGACGGCGGGGCGCCCAGCCGCGACGCGCGAACCAGTCGGCGAAAAGCGGCGGAAGCGTGGCTGGAGCGGGCGGCGGCGTCACATCGCGCCTATAGCATGTTCCCGTTCCGTTTCACCTCCCCGGAGCGCCGCTGGCTCCCACGGCGGCGCGCCGCTATCGTGGCTGAAGGGGGATGTGATGAATCCGACCGTTCAGGCGTTCTTCGACGACGCCACCAACACCGTGACCTATCTGGTCAGCGATCCGGCGACGCGGGCGGCGGCGATCATCGATCCGGTGCTGGACTATGACGCGGAGAGCGGGCGGGCCTCGACGGGATCGGCCGACGCCGTTCTGGCGGAGGCGCGGGCGCGGGGGCTGGAAGTGGTCTGGCTGCTGGAGACCCACGCCCATGCCGATCACCTGTCGGCGGGCGACTATTTGCGCGGCCTGACCGGGGCGCCGATCGGGGTCGGAATTCGCATCGTCGAGACGCAGAGGACCTTCGCCGAACGGTTCGGGATGGAGACGCCGCCGCTCACGGTGTTCGACCAGCTGTTCGAGGACGGCGACCGTTTCCGGCTGGGCGAGCTTGAGATCGAGGTGCTGCACACGCCTGGCCATACGCCGGCCTGCGTCAGCTACCGGATCGGCGACGCGGTGTTCGTCGGCGACACCCTGTTCATGCCGGACTTCGGCACCGCCCGGGCGGACTTCCCCGGCGGGAACGCCACCACGCTGTACCGTTCGATCCAGCGCCTGCTGAGCCTGCCGCCGGAGACCCGGGTGTTCGTCGGCCACGACTACCTGCCCAAGGACGGGCGCGGCGACTTCCGCTGGGAGACCACGGTCGGCGCCCAACGCGACGGCAACATCCACGTCGGCGGCGGGGCGACGGAGGCGGGCTTCACCGCCATGCGCAGCGCCCGGGACGCGACGCTGCCGCCGCCGAAGCTGCTGGAGCCGGCGTTGAGGGCGAACATCCGGGCGGGGGCGGTGGGCTGAGCTTGTCATCCGGGATCGACGCTGCGCGGCGTCCGGCATGACAAGGGCACAGCGAGTGATGTTCCCGTTCCGTTTCCGCTTCGGAACGGCTATCTACGGACGGTGCCCACCTCCACCCTCACCTCCTCCGCAGGCCTGACCGGCGCCGAGCCGTGGCTCGCGCTGCCGGCGGCGCTGGCCGTGCCGCCGGGGGCGGGGGCGGTGTGCGATGACGAGGGGGCGCGCAAGATCGGGCGGGGGGCTGCCGAGGGGGCGTTCACGACCGGCCCGGTGCTGGTGGCGCATGCGTCACTGACCGCCCGGAGGCTGGGGCTGGCGCCGCCGCCGCGGTCGAATGATCTGCTCGACGTGCTGGAGCTGTTCGCCTTCGTGCGGCCGGCGCGGTTCTGCGCCCCGTCGCCGAGCGGGCTGGCGCTTGCCATGGGACAGAGCGAGCCGAAGGGGGCGGAGGCGCAGGCCGAGGCGCTGCGGCGGGCCGCCGATGGACTGCTGCGGGAAATGGCCGATCCGGCCTGGCCGGGACGGGAAGAGGCCTACACCCTGGCGGAGACGCTGGGACGAGCGGGCTGGGCATGGGGCTGGCGGGTGCTGGGCGCCCTGCAGCACCAGCCGGTGCGCGAACGGCAGCTGCGCGGCAGCGGGCTGGACGCCTGGTCGCGCCTGCCGGAGTGGGAAGACGAGGCGCCGCGCGGCGAGGCGGGGTCGGCGCCGGTGGATTCCGAGAGCGCGCGCATCCGGCTGGAGAAGCTGCTGCAGGCCTCGGGGCTGGACGAGACCCGGCCGACGCAGAGCGACTACGCCGCCGAGGCCGCCTTCGCCTTCTCGCCGCGCAACGAGGAGGGCCGGCCGCGCGTGCTGCTGGCCGAGGCGGGCACCGGCACCGGCAAGACGCTGGGCTATCTGGCGCCGGCGTCCCTGTGGGCCGAGCGCAATCAGGGCGCGGCTTGGGTGTCGACCTACACCCGCGCCCTGCAGCGGCAGATCGACCGCGAGAGCGCGGCCCTGTGGCCGGACCCGGTCGAGCGCAAACGCAAGACCGTCGTGCGCAAGGGACGGGAGAACTACCTGTGCCTGCTGAACCTGCAGGACATGGTGCAGGCGGCGCAGCTCGGGAACGGTGACCTGATCGGCATGGCGCTGGCCAGCCGGTGGGCGATGCACACGCGCGACGGCGACATGACCGGCGGCGACTATCCGGGATGGCTGCCGGGGTTGTTCGCGGTCGGGCCGAGCCATCAGGCCAGCGCGGCCAATCTGGTCGACCGGCGTGGCGAATGCGTCCACGCGGCCTGTCCGCACTACCGGACCTGTTTCGTCGAGAAGACCATCCGCGCCAGCCGCCGGGCCGACCTGGTCGTGGCCAATCATGCGCTGGTCATGACCCAGGCCGCGTTCGACGGGGCGCGGTCGGCGCGGGGACTGAAGCAGGACGGCGAAACGGCGGCGCTGAAGCGGATCGTCTTCGACGAGGGCCACCATCTGTTCGACGCGGCCGACAGCGCCTTTTCGGCCTGCCTGTCAGGGCAGGAGGCGGCGGAGCTGCGGCGCTGGATCCGGGGACCGGAAGGGCGCGGACGGCGCGGGCGCGGGCTGGAGCAGAGGCTGGGCGACCTGTGCGCCGACAACGAGGCGGCGACGAAGGCGCTGCAGGACGCGGTGCGGGCGGCGGCCCAGCTGCCGGGCGAAGGCGTGTCGGGGCGGATCGCGCCGGCTTCGGGCGAGGTCAATCCGGTGGGGCCGATCGAGCGGTTCCTGCTGGCCGGGCTGGAGCAGCTGAGGGCGCGGACCAGCGAGAACGCCTCGGGCTCGGGGGTAGAGTTCGGCATGGAATGCGCGCTGCGGCCGGTGACCGATCCGGTGCTGGAGACAGCGCGGGAGGCGGCGCAGGCGCTGGCCGCCGTCGAGGCGCCGCTGCTGGCCCTGTCGCGGCATCTGGAGGACATCCTCGACGACGAGGCGGCGGAGCTGGACGGTTCGCAGCGGTCGCGGATCGAGGGGGCGTTGCGCGGACTGGACCGGCGGGCGCGGATGACCCTGCCCGGCTGGCGGTCGATGCTGGCGGCGCTGGAGGTCTCGTCGGACGAGCCGGACCCGGACTTCGTCGACTGGCTGTCGGCCGAGGCGGCCTTCGGGCGGATCATGGACGTGGCGCTGCGGCGGCACTGGATCGATCCGACGGTGCCGCTGGAGGCCGCGGTGATCATGCCGGCGCACGGGGTGCTGGTGACGAGCGCGACCCTGTCCGATCCCAACTCGGACGATCCCTTCGACATGGCACGGCTGCGCACCGGATCGGCGCGGCTGATCGAGCCGGCGCGGACGCTGAAGGTCGAGAGCCCGTTCGACTATGCCGCCAACGCCCGGGTGATCGTGGTCAATGATCTGATCAAGGACGACACGCGCCAGACGGCGGCGGCGATGCGGGAGTTGTTCCTGGCGGCCGGCGGCGGGGGGCTGGGGCTGTTCACCGCCATCCGCCGGCTGAAGGCCGTCTATGAGCGGCTGGGGCCGGTCCTGGCGAAGGCGGGAATCCCGCTCTACGCCCAGCACGTCGATCCGTTGGAGGTCGGGGCGCTGGTCGACGTATTCCGCGCCGAGCAGGACAGCTGTCTGCTGGGCACCGATGCGGTGCGCGACGGGGTCGACGTGCCGGGGCGGAGCCTGCGTATCCTCGCCTTCGACCGGGCGCCATGGCCACGGCCCGACCTGCTGCACAAGGCGCGGCGGGCGCGGTTCGGCGGCGAGGGCACGGGCGGGCGGAATTTCGACGACGCCCTGACCCGGGCGCGGATGGCGCAGGCGTTCGGGCGGCTGATCCGGCGGGCCGATGACAAGGGCGTGTTCGTCATGCTCGACGCCGCCACGCCGACCCGGCTGTTCGCCAGCCTGCCGCCCGGGACCGAGGTGCAGCGCATGGGTCTGGCCGAGGCGGTCGAGCTGGTGGGCGAGTTCCTCGCCTGAGGTCAGGCCTCGAAAGTGACCTCGACGCTGTCGGCGCTCTTGCGGGCCTCGCCATGATAGACGGCCTCGACGTTGTTGCCGTCGGGATCGAGCAGGAAGGCGGCGTAATAGCCGGGATGGTAGGGCCGTTCGCCGGGCGCGCCGTTGTCGACGCCTCCGGCCTGCAGCCCCGCCCTGTGCCAGGCCTCGACCATGGCGCGGTCGCGGGCCTGAAAGGCCAGGTGGTGGCGGCCGGTGAGCCTGCCCGCCGCCGCCTTGCTGTCGGCGGTGGAGACGAACAGCTCGTCGAGCCAGAAAAAGTCGTCGCCCTCGCCGCTGAGGGGCAGTTCGAGCACCTCGAACAGGGCGCTGTAGAATGTGCGGCTGGCCTCGAGGTCCCGCACCACCAGCTGGATGTGGTCGATGAGGCGGCCGCGGTGCAGGGTCTGGGTTTCCATGGGAGTTCTCCCGTCTGGCGGACTCGAACGAACCGCCCGTGCAGGCGTTCCGGGCGGGGCGGTCGCTTGACGCCGCCGGACTTCGCCGCTTCACAGCCTCTGGCCAGTCTTCCGGAGCCTCGATGACCTCTCCCCGCCATTCGCGCCGCGGCCTCGTTATCCCGTTCGCGATCTTCGGCCTCCTGCTGGCGGTCTGGACCGGCTGGTGGTTCTGGCTGGCCGATCAGGTCGAGACGCGGCTGGCGGTGCAGACGGAGAGCCTGAGCGAGGCGGGGTGGCAGGTGGCGCACGAGCCGGTGTCGGTGACCGGCTGGCCGTTCCGGGTCCGGGTCGCCTTTCCCGCCGCGAATGTCGTGGCCCCCTCCGGCCATGGCGTGGCGGCGTCGGAACTGGTGGCCGAGGCCAACGCCTGGAATCCCGGCCACTGGATGCTGATCGCGCCGGACGGCCTGGTCCTGACCCGCCCCGGCAAGGGCCAGATGGCGGTCGAAGGCGAGGCGCTGCGGCTGAGCGTCAGCCATCTGCGCGAGCGCTTCCCCGATCTGCGGGTCGAACTGGTGCAGCCGACGTTCACGCCGGTGGCGGGGTCCGAGCCTTTTCCGCTGGCCTCGGCGGAGCGGGTCGAGCTCTACACGCGGCCGCATCTGACGGACGGGCAGGCGGCGACCGACGAGATGGACGTGCTGTTCCGCCTGACCGAGGGGCGCGGACGGGCCGGCGGGCCGGTGGAGGGGGCCACCCGGCAGGGGCGGCTCTCGGCGGAGGTCGAGCTGACCATCGAACAGGCCAGCCGGCTGCGCGGCGTGGACAGCGCCGGGGTGTTCGCCAACTGGACGGCGGGCGGCGGCCGCTTCACCGCGGTGAAGGGGCGGCTGCAGGCGGGCGAGAGCAGCGCCCGGATCGCCAGCGAGGCCCTGCGCGCCCGGGCGGACGGGCGGCTGGAAGGGCGGATTTCGCTGACCGCGGAACGGCCCGGCGAGGCCATCGCGGGACTGGCGGGGTCGCGCTCGGGGGCGGTGAACCGGGTCGGCGCGGCCGGAGCCGCCGCCGCGGCGGGCGTGCAGGGCGATCGCCCGGTCGATCTGGTGCTGCTGTTCCGCGACGGCCGCACCTGGCTGGGTCCCTTCGCCTTGGCGCCGGCGCCGCGGCTGTTCTGATGCTGGTCGAGCCTCCCGAGGATCCGGCTCGGCTGGCGCAGGATCGGGCCTTGGTCGAGGCTGTGCGGGCGCGGCTGGCCGGCGGGCCGCGGGCGACGCCGGACGCCGAGGCCATCGCCCTACGGACGCTGCTCAAGGGCCTGTCGCCGGCGGAGGCGGCGGCGGTGCGGTCGGTGCTGGGGCGGATCGATGCGGCGCATGGAGCGCCGCTGATCGTGTGGGGACCGGCCAGCCAGGTGCTGGCGGCGGACCGCTACGGGCTTGTCGCGCGGATGGCCGGCAAGCCGGAGGCGGCGCTGGCGGCGGCGCGCGAGGGCGGCCGGGCGCTGATGGACCTGACCCCGACCTCGGCCTGGTGGGGCCGGCTGCTCGCAGAGCCGGAGCTGCGGGTCGTCGCCGCCCTGCCGGATCATGGCGCGGGACTGCCGCGCGCGCTGATGGTGCGGAAGGCGGAGATCGGCCCGACCGGGGACGACCGCACCTTCTGGGTCACCGACAGCCCGCTCGCGGCGGGGCGGATCGTCTCCGGCCTGGGAGCCTCCGGCCTCGCGGCCAGCCCGCTGATTGAGGCCGGCGGGTTGAAGCTGTTCGCCCTGGCGGGCTATGTGCAGGCGCAGGACGGGCGGCTGAGCGACGCCCCCGGCTCGCTTCACGGCGTCATCGGCGCCGCGCCCGTTTTCTGACCTCGAGGACCCGAATGACCGACGCACCCGCGCCCAAGCCCGGCATCCTCGACATCGCCCCCTACGTCGGCGGCAAGTCGCGCATCGAGGGCGTGGCCGAGCCGATGAAGCTGTCGTCCAACGAGAACATGCTGGGCGCGGGGCCGAAGGCGCGCGAGGCGTTCGAGGCGGCGGTCCGCAACATCCACATCTATCCGGACGGCCGGGCGACGAAGCTGCGCACCGCCGTGGCCGATCATCACGGGCTGGAGCCGGAGCGGCTGATCTTCGGCAACGGCTCGGACGAGGTCTTCGCCCTGCTGAACCAGTGCTATCTGACGCCGGGCGACAACATCGTCACCGGCCAGTACGGCTTCCTCGCCTATCGCATCTCGGCGAAGGCCAATCAGGCCGAGGTCAAGCTGGCCCCCGAGCCGCAGTTCAAGGCGACGCCGGAGGCGCTGCTGGAACAGGTCGATGAGCGCACCCGCCTCGTCTACGTCTCCAGCCCGTCGAACCCGACCGGCAGCTACAACACCGGCGAGGAGATCCGCCGGCTGCACGAGGGGCTGCGTCCCGACATCCTGCTGGTCATCGACGAGGCCTATGCCGAATACGTCACCGAGCCGGATTGGGAGACCAGCCTCGGGCTGGCCCGCGACAGCGAGAACATCGTGGTCACCCGCACCTTCTCGAAGATCCACGGGCTGGGCGGCCTGCGCATCGGCTTCGGCTATGCGCCGCTGAAGGTGGCCGAGGCGGTCGACCGCATCCGCCTGCCGTTCAACGTCTCCGTGCCCGGCATCGAGGCTGCGGTCGCGGCGCTCGGCGACGAGGCGCACCAGCAGGCCTCGCGCGAGCTGATCCACACCTGGCGGCCGCGGATGACCCAGGCGATCCGGGGTTTCGGCTTCGACGTCCTGCCCAGCGCCGGGAATTTCGTGCTGGTCCGCTTCCGCGACGCCGAACAGGCGCAGGGCGCCAATGACTATCTGAACTCGAAAGGCGTGATCGTGCGGCCGGTTGGCGGCTACGGCCTGCCGGAATGCCTGCGCATCACCATCGGCACCGAGGACCAGAACCGCGCGGTGCTGGACGCCCTGAGCGAGTTCGCGGCGCGTTGAACGGCGGCGTCAGCCAGACTGGCAGTTGGTCTCGGCGCAGGTGACGTAGCACTGCGTCCACGCCGGGCCGCCGCCCGGATGCGCGGCGAAGCAGCGGTACTGGCATTGTTGGTAGCAGTAGTCGTTCCGCTGATCGGGCCCATCGGGAGCCTGGGCCGCGGTGGCCGTCGCCATGGCGGCGGCGAGTACTGTGACGCTAAACAGCTTGCGCATTCAAACCTCCATACCCGTCAGAAAGCGTGACTGCGCCGAACAGGTTCCCGAGGGAGGATGGTTAACTCAGTCGCGGCGGAAAATCCGGCTGGCGCCCCAGCCGGTGAAGGCCGCCAGCAGCACGCACAGGACGCCGTAGCTCCACGGCCGGTTGTGGGCGAACTCATAGATTTCGCGCTCGATCCCGACCTTTTCGACGGTCAGGGTGAGGTTGGACACCGACACCGGCTCGCCGTCCTGAAACAGCCAGACCTCGGCGAAATACTGACCGGTCGGGGCCACGGCCGGCAGTTCGATCTCGGCGCGGAACAGGCCGCGGTCGACGAAGCGGACGCCCTCCGGATCGGTGTTGTAGAGGGCCGCCGCCTCGCGCAGGCGGATCACGGCCCGGCGCCAGTCGAGGTAGTCCTCGCCGAGGCGGCTGACGACGACGTCGCGGACGCCGTAACGGGTGACGGTGCGGCTCTCCTCGGGCGCGTTGATGCGCAGGTGGTCGACGCCGACGCCGAGGCGCCGCAGCTCGCCGAAGTCGGCAATGTCGGCCAGCGGCCGGGTCGAGGCCGTCATGTAGAAGCCGGGCGCGCCCTCGAACACGACCGGGCGGCTGTTCAGCCAGACGCCCATGTTGCGGGTCTTCTTGACGAGACGAACGGGCGCGTCGGGTCCGCGCACCACGACCACCACGTCGGTCGGCTGGTCGCCCGGATTGAAAACCGCGCCATAAAGGACGATCGAGGCGCCCCGGAAGCTGGAGTCCACGCTGACGCGGGCGTCCGTCAGGGCGGCGGCGACGCGCAGCTGGTTCTGGGTCGCCACCGACCGCTCGGGGGCCGGGGCTTCGACGGCGGGCGGCGGCGGGGGGAGAGCCTGGATCATTCGGCCGCTCCCGGAGCGAAGCCGAAGAGGTCGGACGGGCGGACGAACAGTTCCAGCCCCATCTGGATGCCGACCAGCAGCACGATCAGCCCGAGCACGGCGCGCAGTTCCTCGGCCCGGAAACGCCCCGACCAGCGGGCGCCGTACTGGGCGCCGACCACGCCGCCGAGCAGCAGGATGGTCGACAGCACGATGTCGACTGTCTGGTTCCGACCCGCCTGCAGGATGGTGGTCATGGCTGTGGTGATGATGATCTGGAACAGGCTGGTGCCGACGACCACGCTGGCCTTCATCCGCAGCACGTAGAGCATGGCCGGGACGAGAATGAAGCCGCCGCCCACCCCCATGATCGCTGACAGGACGCCCGCGACGGCGCCGAGGGCGAACGGCGGTATGGCGCTGATGTAGAGGCCCGAGCGCGGGAACCGCATCCGCAGCGGCAGGCCGTAGAGCCACAGCGGACGGCGGCGCTCCTTGTGCGGGGTGACCTCGCCGCGGATGCGCCTCAGGATCTGGCCGAGGCTCTCGTAGAGCATCAGCGTGCCGATGGCGCCGAGGAACAGCAGATAGGACAGGGCCACCGCCAGATCGGCCTGGCCGAGCAGGCGCAGGTAACGGAACAGCTCGACGCCGAGCAGCGCCCCGAGGACACCGCCCCCCGCCATGACGCCGCCGATCCGCCAGTCGACCGCCTTCTGACGGGTGTAGGCGATCACGCCCGAGGTGGAGGAGGCGACCACGTGGCTGGCCTGACTGGCGACCGCGACCGAGGGGGGGATGCCGAGGAAGATCAGGATCGGCGCCATCAGGAAGCCGCCGCCGATGCCGAACAGGCCGGACACGAATCCGACCGTCGCTCCCAGCAGCACCAGGAGCGGCCAGTTCACCGAAACCTCGGCGATCGGCAGGTAGATATCCAAAGGACGCGCCTTCGGCTGGAACTGAGGCTAGGCGCCGGAAAGGCGACGGTGAACGTGTCCTATACGCACCCCGCGGCCACCGCCACCGTATGCGCCAGAAAGGCTAGAGCGAAATCGGTTGGGTTGGACCCCGTCCATCCCGGTTCGGATTCCGCTCCAGCATCAATTCTCGACCATTTTTTGGATTCAGGCCGATTCGACCTGAAGCAAAAATGGCCTGGCGAACCCTCTGATCAGGCGAGAGGCTCCACCTGGAAGGCGTCCGCCGCGGCCCGCGCCGCGCCGCGCTCCGCAGCCGGCAGGCCGGCGCGCAGCCGCTCGACCGCCGCCTCGGCGTCGCCATCTCCGGCGCGCGCAGCGATCAGGTACCATTTGTAGGCTTCAGGCAGGTCCCGCTCGATGCCTTCGTCGCCGGTCTCATACAGTTTGGCGACGTTGAACTGGCTGTCGACCAGCCCGTTTTCGGCCGCCCGGCGCAGCCACTCGAGGGCCTCGGTCCGGTCGCGGGCGCCGCCAATGCCTTCGAAGAGGTACATGCCGTAGTTGTGCATGCCGCGGACGTCGCCGGCGTAGGCCGCCCGGCGGACCCACACGCGGGCCTCGGCCGGGTTGGCGTCAAGGCCGGCCGCGCCGTTCTCGTAGAGGCTGGCCAGATGCAGCTGGGCGGGCGCGAAGCCGAGACCGGCGGCCTGCTTCAGCGTCTCGGCTCCGGCCGCGTTGTCGGCGTCCAGCTGCTCGATCGCCTGGCGGTAGAGTTCGGCGCCGCGCGCCTGGTCCTCCGGGGAGGGCTCCGCCGGAACGGCGGCCAGCGCCGCGATCGGCGGGGCTTCGCCTTGAGCGCCCGCGCCGCCCAGTCCAGGCAGTCCGGTCAGCGCGGGAATCCGGAGTCCCGTGCCCGTCAGTTCGCCGAAGGCGGCCGCGCCGCCGGCTGTCAGCAGAACCGCCACGGCCGAGGCGCCGAGCGCCTTGCGGACCGTGTCGCCGCCCTTGGACGCCTGTTTGTCGAGACGTTCCTGCAGCTTCGACTTGCCGCCGCGCTTGAGGCCGAAGCCGGAGCGCGCCGGAGCGGCCTCCTCCGGGGTCGCCATGGCCGCGCGGGCCGCGTCGATGGCCAGACGGGTCGAGGAGGCCCGGCCCTGGGCGGCGGCGGCGCGCAGCGCGCGCGGATCGACGAAATCGGTCTCGCCGGCGAACTCGTCCGGACCGGCGTCGAAGGCCTGGGGCGCGGTGGCCGCCAGCGCGTCGGAGACGTCCGCGCCGCCGAAACCCTGACCGAAGGAGGACGGCGCCGATACGGGGCCGGGCGCGGGGCCGGGCGCGGGAGTCGCAGCGAAGGACGGGGCCTGCTGCGGCGTCCGGGGCGCGGGGCCGACTTCCTCCGCCAGCGACATCGACGGCTCAGCGGCCCGGCTGCCAAACGGGGCGGACGGCGCCGCGTCGGCGGCCGGCCCGCGCATCACCGCGTCGAAGACGGTGTCGGCGGTCAGGACCTCGCCGCCGGCTCGGGGCGCCGGCTCGGGATCTGGCGGGGCGAGATCGGCCGACCAGGCCTGCTGCTCGGCGAAGACCGGGTCATCGAAGCCATTGTCGAAGCCAGCGTCCGGGAAGGCCGCGTCGGGAAAGGCCGCGTCCGGGAAGGCGGCGGCGCGCCAGTCGGACCGGGCGGTCTCGACCGGCGGGGCGGAATCGGCGCGGCGGCCGATGTTCTCGCGGGCCTCGGCGATCAAGGCGGCGGTGCGCTCTTCGGACAGGCGCATGCGCTCGGCCAGTTCGCCGGAGGCGCGGTCGTAGTGCTGCTCGATCTTGTTCGAGCTGTCGGCAAGGCGGCGACCGATGTCTTCCAGCGCCTGCTGCGAGCGACGTTCGGACTGGGCGATCCGCTCGCTCAGCCGGTCGGAGATGCGGGTGATCTCGCCGCCCAGCTTCTCCAGCGCCATGGCGTGGCGGTCGTCGGCGGCGACGAGCCGCTGCTCCAGGCCCTGGGCGAAACGGCCCATGTCCGACTCGACCTTGCGGGTCAGGGTCTCGCCCAGCTTTTCGAGACGGGCGGGGGCGTCGGATTCGATCTTGCCGACCCGGCCATTGAGGTTCTGCGCGATGCGCAGGACCTCGCGGCCCATGGCCTCGACGGCCCGGGCGGAACGCTCTTCGGAGGCCTTCACCTGATCGCCGATGGCCAGAACGGCCCGCTCGATCCGGTCCATGCGGCCTTCGGTTTCGGCCGTGTCCATCCGGCGCATCATCTCGGCGCGGTTGGCCTCGACCTGGCGGCTGAGCGTCTCGGCCAGCTTTTCGAACCGGGCCGCCTCGCGGACGCTTTCCGGTTCGACGCGGGACTCGGCGGCCCGCAGCCGCTGGTCGAGATCGGCGAAGGAGCGTTCGAGACCGCGCAGGGCCTCGGTGGTGCGGCTCTGGGCCTGGTCGAGCCGCTGGCCGACCTGGGCGAGGAGATCGGCGCCCGCGCCGGGGCCGGCGACCTTCTCGACCGCGTCCATCCGCTGGCGCAGTTCGTTGACGCTGCCGCGCTGGCGCTCCTCGATGTCGTAGAGCCGGCCGGCGAGCGCGCCCAGCGTCGTCTCAACCTTGCCGAAGGTCTCGGCCGTCTTCGGCCCGACCTCCTGCTCGAATTTGCGCAGCCGGCGATGACCCTCGCGCAGCTCCTCGGCGATGTCGTCGATGCGGCGGCCGTAGGAGCGGCCCGCCTCGTCCTGGCTGTCGAGCCGGCGAACGAGGCCGGAAACGGCCTGGTCGACGCCCTGGATGGCGACGGTGGAGCGACGCTCGGCGGCTTCGAGGCGTGAGGCGATGGCGTCGATCGAGGCGCTCAGCCGCTGCCACGGCTCTTCCGCGGCGCCGTAGGCGTCGTCGACGCGACGGCTGCGGCCGCGGCGTTCATAACTGTCGGCGGCGTGCGGACGGCGCGACAGGGGCACCACGCCCTCCTCGTCGTCGCCGTCTTCCATGATCATGGTGTTGAGCCACTCGCCCAGCGTCATGCCGGAGCGGCGGGCGAGGTCCTTGGCGATCTCGCGCGCCCGGGGCTCGATGCCCTTTACGCTCCACGGCGCGGCTGCGCTCACTGATTCGCCTCCCGACCTTTGACTCGACGCTACCCATCCAGATCAGGGGTGTAAACGCGTGGTTAACCCCAAGATGTAGGGTCTGACCCATCTTCCTGTGGAAAGCCCGTACACCGACGAAGAGTCTCGCGCCGCACCCGTTAACGCCTCGTGAAGATTAACGGGTCGGAAAGGACTCCGACGGCTTGCCGAGGCGTCTCCGGTGGGCCACTTGGCGCGAATGAGTCTGACCGTGACCCTCGTCCTGCTCGCCGCCGCCGTCGCCCTGTCGGTCTTCGCAGGCTGGCGCGGGGCCCGGCCGTCGCAGCCGCACCTGGGCATCCGCATGGTGCCGTGGCGCTTCATCATGATCCTGGCGGCGGCGGTCGTCGTGGTGCTGGTGGTCCACCTCGCGGCCCTGCTCGGCATGCCGCAGCGACCGCCGGTATAGGGGAACCGGCCGGGCCGAGGGCCATTCCTGATCGAACCCCCGAAGATCAGGAGACGCCGCCATGGCCGACAAGACTCTGACCGCCGCCGAAGCCGAACAGGCGTTCTGGGACAGCCTGAAGACGTCCAACACCGGCCTGCTGGGCCTCGATCAACCCGGCTATCACGCCCAGCCGATGACCGCCTTCCGCGACGAGGAGACGGGGACGATCTGGTTCTTCACCCGCGACGATACCGATCTGGCGAAGGACGCCGCCGTGGGTACGGGGCAGAGCGCCATGTTCCACTACGGCTCGAAGGATCAGAACGTCTGGGCCTGCATTCATGGGCAGCTGTCGGTGCACGGCCACGACCGCGAGATCATCGACCGCTACTGGAACCCGGTGCTGGCGGCCTGGTATCCGGAGGGCAGGGACGACCGGATGTTGACCATCCTGAGGTTCGACGCCGACGACGGCCGGGTGTGGGTCAACGAGGGCGGCTTCTTCAAATTCGCCTACGAGATCACCAGGGCCAACGTGACGAAGACCCTGCCGGAGACGGGCGGGGTGGCGGACGTGAACCTGCAGTAGGCGTCAGCCCCCGAAACACCACGCCAGCACCGCCTTCTGGGCGTGGATGCGGTTTTCGGCCTCGTCCCAGACGAGGGAGCGGGGGCCGTCGATGACGGAGTCGGTGACTTCCTCGCCGCGGTGGGCGGGCAGGCAGTGCAGGAAGACGGCGTCGGAGGCGGCGGCGCCCATCAGGGCGTCGTCGACGCCGTAGCCCTCGAAGGCCTCGAGCCGGGCCTCGTAGTCCTGATCGCCCATCGACACCCAGGTGTCGGTGACCACCACGTCGGCGCCGCGCACCGCCTCGTGCGGATCGCCGGTCAGGGTGACGTGATTGCCACCCTTGGCGAGGTCGTGCAGGTCCGGGTGGTAGTCGGCCGGACAGGCGACGTTGAGGTGGAAGCCGAGCTTCGGCGCCGCGTGCATGAAGCTGTGGCAGACGTTGTTGCCGTCCCCGACCCAGGAGATGGTCTTGCCGGCGATCGGGCCGCGGGCCTCCTCGATGGTCATGATGTCGGCGAGGATCTGGCACGGATGCGAGCGGTCGGTCAGGCCGTTGATCAGCGGCACCGTGGCGACGCGGGCGAAGCGCTCGACATCCTCGTGGTCGTTGGCGCGGATCATCACCGCGTCGACCATGCGCGACAGGACACGGGCGGTGTCCTCGACCGGCTCGCCGCGGCCGAGCTGCATGTCGCCGGCGTTGGCGATGATCGAGGCCCCGCCCAGCTGGCGGATGGCGGCGTCGAAGCTGAAGCGGGTGCGGGTCGAGTTCTTTTCGAACACCATGGCGAGGACGCGGTCACGGGCGGGCGCGTCGGCGTCGACGCGGCCCTTCGGCCAGCCCTTGCGCGCCTGTTTGCGGGCGTGGGCGTCGTCGAGGATGGCGCGCAGTTCGGCGGCGTCGAGGCGGTGGAGGTCGAGAAAGTGGCGGACCATCGGTCCCTCCGTTTAATCGGGCCGATCTGTCAGGCCGCAGTTCAGGCGGCGATCTTGCCGCGCGCGACCTCGCAGGTGCGTTCGAAGCGTTCGACCGCCTCGCGCGCCTCTTCGAGGGTGAGGTTCAGCGGCGGCAGGATGCGCACGCAGTTGTCGCCGCCGCCGGCGACCAGCAACTGCTGCGTGTCCCGGGCCCAGCCCATGAATTCGCGGTTGTTGGGGACCAGTTTGACGCCGATCAACAGGCCCTTGCCGCGTACGTCGACGATCACGTCCGGGAAGCGCTGGGCGAGGCCGTGCAGCTGCTGCTTCAGGTAGCCGGAGATTTCGTTGACGTTGGCCAGGGTCTCCGGCTTCGAGATTTCGGCGAAGGCGGCGGCGCCGACGGCCATGGCCAGCGGATTGCCGCCGAAGGTCGAGCCGTGCACGCCGACGGTCATGCCCTTCGCCGCTTCCCGCGTGGCGAGGCACGCGCCGATCGGGAAGCCGCCGCCGAGCGCCTTGGCGATGGCCATGATGTCCGGCGTCATCCCGGCCCATTCGTGGGCCCACAGCCTGCCGGTCCGGCCCATGCCGCACTGGACCTCGTCGAAGATGATCAGCACGCCGTTGTCGTCGGCCATCTGGCGCATCCAGCGCAGGTCCTCGTCGGGGGTGGCGCGGCAGCCGCCCTCGCCCTGCACCGGCTCAAGGATGATGGCGCAGGTGGTCGGGCTGCGGAACGCGGCCTCGAGCGCCTCGCGGTCGCCCCAGACGAGCTGGTGGAAACCCTCCATCTTCGGGCCGAACCCTTCGGTGTAGGACGGGTTGGCGGCGGCGTTGATGGCGCCGTAGGTGCGGCCGTGGAACGAGCCGTCGAAGCCGTAGATGTCGATCCGCTCGGGCGCGCCCGCGGCGACCTGGTATTTGCGCGCCGTCTTCAGGGCGCACTCGACGGCCTCGGTGCCCGAGTTGGTGAAGAAGACCACGTCGGCGAAGCTCTTCTCACAGAGGGCGTCGGCGAGGGCTTCCTGGCCCGGAATCTTGAAGATGTTGGAGACGTGCCAGAGCTTCTCGGCCTGATCCTTGACCGCCTGGACCAGCACCGGGTGGGCGTGGCCCAGCGCGTTGGTCGAGATGCCCATGACGCAGTCGAGGTATTCCGTGCCGTCCTTCGCCCACAGACGCGCGCCCTGACCACGATCCACCTCCAGCGGCGCGCGGTTGTAGACACCCATCAGATGTTCAGTGGACACGGAATGGACCTCCAAAAGCGAGACGGCCCCGGCGCGAAATGCGTCGGGACCGCTTGGGAAAAAGGGCAGGGCCTTGTCGGACGGGGGGCGGGCTTAGTCAACACCGCCCCGCTCGCACGGCGGCGTCAGTGCGACAGCTGCGCGTCCAGCCGCTCGATCAGCGCCGCATAGACCTCGCCGGCGGTCTTCACCGTGGCGGGGTCGATCTGCTCCATGGTGTCGTCGGCGGAGTGGATCAGCTGGAAGACGCGCGGGACGAAGCCCTCGGCCAGGCCGTTGGTCTCGCCGCCGTTGAAGGCCAGCCACATCTGGTGGGCGCCGACCTCGTCCTGGAAGCCGAGCGACACCACCGGCGCGCCGGCGGCCGAAAAGGCGCGATCGTCGGACGGCGGATAGACCGGATAGCCGACGCACTGCATGGCGCGCTCGGCGCACAGTTCCTGGACGGCGCGGGTGACGAAGGCCGACTGCGCGCCGTTGTTCTGGCCGTACATCATCGTATCGCCATAGCCGGCGACGTCGGAGTTCACGACCGCCGCGACGTTGTCGAGGCCATGTGCCTCGATCCATTTGCGCGCGCCGATAAGGCCGAGCTCCTCCTGGTCGAACAGGATGATGCGCACGCGGTGGTTCAGGTTTTTCGAGCGCAGGATCTTCGCGGCCTCGATGACGCCGACCACCGAGGCGGCGTTGTCGACCACCCCGTGGGACATGGTCCCGTCACGCAGCACGACGGCGTCATAGTGGGCGGTGAGCAGGATTTCGCGGTCGCCCTCCCCGAGGGCGACGACGACGTTGCGCCCCTCCATCTCGCCGGTCTGGCGATTACCGCCGGCGAAGGTCTCGACGGTCGGCTCGAAGCCGGCGGCGCGCAGCTGCTCGACCACCACCCGGGTGCGGGCCTCGTTGGACGGCTGGACATAGGCGGCGACCTGGGCACGGAGGTCGACATCCTGCGCAGCGGCGGGCGCGGCGACGGCGAGAAGGGCCGCGGCGGCGGCGAGACTACGGAACAGCATGGAACCCCCTTTAAGACGTGGCGCCATGGCTAGCGCGCCCGCCCGTCCGGCGCACCTTAAAACGCGGTCACGCGGCGGGCCCGCGCCGGAACCGGCCGGCGGGCGGCCGGTTGACCCGCACGAAAGGAGTTCGCCATGTCCAATCATCCCGACCCGCAGCATCAACCGGTCAAGGGCCCCGACGACCTGAAGCGCAATCCCGGCATCGGCCAGTCGGCCGGCCTGAACCGGCGCGACGGCCTCGACGAGATCGAGGGCGACAGCACGGTCGAGGGCGATGTCGAGAACAACGCCGGACCGGGCGGGGCCGTGGACCCGAACGACCGGGGGCGCGGGAACGCCTAGCTCTTCAGCCGCCAGCCCGAGCGGAACACCAGCCAGCAGGCGACGGCCATGCCGAGACTGAGGGCCGCGGACATGACCAAGCCGATCCACAGCGTGCTCTCGGCCTGGCCGATGAAGCCGTAGCGGAAGCCGTCGATCAGGTAGAAGACCGGGTTGAAGTGGCTGATGGTGGCGAACGGCTCAGGCAGGCGCTCGACCAGGTAGAAGGTGCCGCTCAGGAAGGTCATCGGCATGATGACGAAGTTCTGCACCGCCGCCAGCTGATCGAATTTCTGGGCCCAAAGGCCGGCGAAGACGCCGAGCATGCCCATGATCAGACAGGCCAGACCGCCGAACCAGACGATGGCGGCGATGTTGGCGATGCCCAGCCGGGCGAAGGGCAGCACGCAGACCGCGGTGACCAGACCGACCACCAGACCGCGCGTGGCCGCCCCGAGAGAGAAGCCGATCGTCAGCTCCAGCGGGCTGAGCGGCGGGGTGAGGAAGTCGGTCGCCGTGTTCATCACCTTGGCCTGGATCAGGCTGGACGAGGCGTTGGCGAAGGCGTTGTTGAGCATGGCCATCATGATCAGGCCGGGGGCCACGAACTCGGCGAAGGGCGTGCCGTGCAGCGGGGGCCGCGACCCCTGCAGGGCGACCACGAAGACCATCATGTAGAGCAGGGTGGTGACCACCGGCCCGGCCACGGTCTGGGCGCCGACCTTCCAGAAGCGGCGGACCTCGCGCAGGTAGAGGGTGCGCACCCCGATCCAGTTGACGCCCGGATAGCTGCGCGGTTGGGGCAGGCCGGAGGGGCGGGTTGAGGCGAGGTCGGTCATGGGAGGCCAGATGCGCTGGCGCCGGCGGCTGCGCAAGGGGCCAGCCGCTGAGCCCGACAGCGGCGCGTTTTCGTCAACGGACCGCATCCGATCCGTTTCCACCCCACATCTGGTTTCTGTGGACGGACTGATTCGCACATATTGCGTCTGTTAGGGTCTGGTTTACGATTAGTGGTAGGTCGCGGCCCCGGGAGGGCAGTCTCGACCCCATATGTTGAATCCGAGACCCCGGAGGGTGGCTATGACCGCAGGCTGGACTGAAGACCGCGTCGGCGCGCTGAAGAAGCTCTGGCTGGAAGGCCAGTCGGCGAGCCAGATCGCCAAACAGCTGGGCGGCGGCGTCACCCGCAACGCCGTCATCGGCAAGGTCCACCGTCTCGGCCTGTCCGGCCGGGCCGCGCCCTCGCAGCCGGCCCGCGCCACCTTCCGTCCGTCGCGTCCGCGGCCCGCCGCGCAGCCGACCCAGGCCCCGTCGGCCCCGCGCCGCATCGAGGCGGTCCAGCCGCGTCCCGCCGCGGCGCAGGTTCCGGCCCCGATGCCCGATCTGCCCGGCACCGCCACGGTCATGACCCTGGGCGCGCACATGTGCAAATGGCCGATTGGCGATCCGTCCTCGACCGAATTCAGCTTCTGCGGCCGCCGCGCCTCGGAAGGCGTCTACTGCGTCGAGCACGCGCGAGTCGCCTACCAACCGCAGGTCCGCAAGGGCGGCAAGGACAGCGCCTCCGAACTGGCCCGCAGCCTGCGCCGATACATCTAGAAGAAGGGCGCTATCGCCGCCGACGCGGTCGGCGGCTGCTTGAGCGCGGTTTCCAGGGCGCGCGGACATGGTTTCGCGCGCCTGTCGCTTTTCGGTCGAACGACCGACACGAATGGCCCCTAGAGGGGCCGCCGTCCGCCTCCCGCCGCACCCGCTCGCGGCGGTGAGTCAGGGGCGGGGCTGCGGTTCTCCGGGTTGACGCAGCCCCCTCGCCCTCTCCCCACATCGTCCACCGTCATCCTCGGGCTTGACCCGAGGATCGGAGGCAAAGCCTGGCTGTGCCGACGCGATGGCCCTGCGACCGCAACTGTGCGTCAACGACTGAGCACCGGATGGTCTGATCCTCGGGTCAAGCCCGAGGATGACGGGATGCGAGCCACCCTGCTCGCTCGGCACTCAGTTCAGCACCCGCCGCTCCCCGGGGACGTCGAGGCTGAAGGCGGGGATGGCGGCTTCGAACGAGCGGCCCGAGGCGTCCGTCATATAGTAGCCGCCGACCATGGAGCCGGTCGGGGTGCCGAGCGGGCAGCCCGAGGCGTAGGAATAGCTGTCGCCCGGCTTGATCACCGGCTGCTCGCCGACGACGCCGGCCCCGCGCACCTCCTCGACCCGGCCCTGCCCGTCTGTGATGACCCAGCGGCGGGCCATCAGCTGGACCGGCTCGGTCCCGAGATTGACGATCTCGACCTGATAGGCCCAGACCCAGCGGCCGCCGTCGGGATCCGACTGGCCGGCCAGATAGCTGGGCCGGACGCGAACGAGGACGCCTTCGGTCTCGGCTTCGTAGGCGGGCGTGTCGTGCATCCGGCCATGGTCGCGCAACCGGCCCGCAGGTCAAGCGGCTTCACTGGCGGCGCCGGGGCCGACACTATGGGGGAGACGGGACGCGGAATCGTGTAATCGGAAACGATGCAGAGCTTTTCGACCTCCCTCCCCGGCATCCTGCCTTCGCAATCCATCGAAACCCTGATCGCCGGCGGCGCGATCGCCTCCGAGACGCCGTTCGACGCCGACCAGGTGCAGCCGGCCAGTCTCGACCTGAGGCTGTCGGAGCAGGCGTGGCGGGTGCGGGCGTCGTTCCTGCCGGGCCACCGCAAGGTCGAGGACCGCATCGCCGACGTGGCCATGCACACCATCGACCTGTCGGCCGGCTATGTGATGGAGAAGGGCTGCGTCTACATCGCCCGGCTGCAGGAGCGGCTGACCCTGCCCGAGGGGCTGATCGCGCGCGCCAATCCGAAGAGCTCGACCGGACGGGTGGACGTGTTCGTGCGCCTGCTGACCGACCGCGGGGCCAGTTTCGACGACGTGGACGAGGGCTATGACGGGCCGCTGTACCTGGAGATCGCGCCGCAGACTTTCTCGATCCTGGTGCGGCCGGGGACGCGGCTGAACCAGCTGCGGCTCAAGGCCGGCGAGCCGCCCAAGCTGGAGACCCGCAGCGTCGGCGTCGATCTCGAGGGCGCCGACGGCACCATCGTCGGCTTCCGCGGACGCCGCCATGCCGGGGTGGTCGACCTCGACCGCATCGACGGCCACGACCCGCGCGACTTCTGGGAGCCGCTGAGCGTAAGGCGCGGCGAGCTGCTGCTGGACCCGGGCGAATTCTACATCCTCGCCTCGCGGGAGGCGGTGGAGATCCCGGTCATGCAGGCCGCCGAGATGACGCCTATCGATCCCTCGGTGGGCGAGTTTCGCGTCCACTACGCCGGCTTCTTCGATCCCGGCTTCGGCACCGACGAGGCGCACGGGGCGGGCTCGAAGGGGGTGCTGGAGGTGCGCACCCACGACACCCCCTTCCTGCTGGAGCACGGCCAGATCGTCGCGAGGCTGGTCTATGAGCCGCTGACCGAGCGGCCGTCGCGGCTCTATGGCGAGGGCGGCAGCCACTACCAGAGCCAGGGCCTGAAGCTGTCCAAGCATTTCCGCGCCTGGGTCTGAGGCGGAACCGCCACATCACAGAGGACGTTCGACGGACAGGAAAATGTCAGTTGGCGTTCCGGCTTTGATCGTGCAGGGTCAGGGACGTTAACGGACTGAGGGGACCGTTGATGCGTCTTGTGGCGTTCAGTGCGGGTGTGGCGGCGGCGGCCTGTGCGGCCCCGGCCTTCGCTGTGGAATCGCCGGCTCCGCAACAGGCCATCGCCGATCCCTGGCGGGTCGAGCGCGAACGCCCCACCACCGTTTCCGACCTTCTGACCCGTCTCGACCGCGACGCCCGATTCGACGCCGGCGAACCCGCCTACGGGAGCGGCGACGGGTGGACGGGCTACGACCCGGCCAGGGACGTCTCCTCGACCTGGGCCGCCTCGAACAGCGACATCTGGTACGAAGGCGACGCCTACCGCGACCGCCTGCGGCTGCGCACCGAGGGGCGCGTGCGGCGCGCCGACGGCTCGCCCCTGCCGCCCGGGCCGCTCGACCCGGCGGCCTATGACGCCGAACACTACGACCTGACTTACACCCGCGGCTGGACCGAGACCCTGGGCCAGACCGAAGACGGCCTCGACGTCACCCTGTCGCCGCACCTCGGGGTCGGCGTCGGCAGCCGGGGGCAGGTCACCGAGGCCGGGGCCACGCTGAGGATCGGCCGCGACCTCGACCGGCTGGTCCCCGAGGGCGAGGAGGCCTTCGGGGAACGCGCCCGCTGGTATGTCTACGCCGCCGGCTCGGGCCGCGCGGTCGGCTACAACTGGGCCCGCGACCGCGACGGCGACTACAACCGTTCGGGGGTCAGCCACGACTCCGGCGCCTTCCTCGGCGACGCCTCGCTGGGCGTGGCCCTGCGCCGCGGGCCGGTGCACAGCTCGATCGGACTGGTCTACCGCGAGATCGAGGCGGAGGGCCTGCGATCGGGCAACGGCGTCGACACCGACGTGTCCGAAGGGCTGATCGCCTTCCAGCTGTCGATCAAGCCGGAATAAGGATCACTCCGTCCGCGCCACGCCCTCGCGGCGGTCGTCGGCCGCGCCGTCCCACGCCCAGGCTCCATTGGACCGCTGACGCCAGATCGCGCCGTGCAGGCCGGAGTTCTCGCTGGCGTTGGGCTTGAGCACGACGCCCCGCGCCGCCAGCGCCTCCCGGAGATCGGCGGAGAAGCGATCCGTGTCGGCCCCGAAGCCGTCCCCCCTCGCCACCAGATTGGGCAGGGCGAAGGCCTCCTCCATGGTCAGCCCCCAGTCGAGCACGGCGATCAGCGCCTTGGCGTTGTAGGCGAGGATCGAGGTCCCGCCCGGCGAACCGAGCGCGCCGACGAAGCGGCCCTGCCGGTCGAGGATGATCACCGGCGCCATCGACGAGCGCGGCCGCTTGCCGGGCGCCACGGCGTTCGCGGCCGGTGCGCCGTCCGGCCGCAGCGGCTCGAACGAGAAGTCCGTCAGCTGGTTGTTGAGGAAGAAGCCGGCCGCCATCCGGCCCGAGCCGAACACGCTCTCGACCGTGGTGGTCATGCTGACGGCGTTCCCCTCGGCGTCGATGATGACGAAATGCGAGGTGCCCGCCGGCTCCAGGGTCGCGTCGGGGCCGGTGAACACGCCGCCGGGCGGGAAGCCGGGCTCGGCCGCGCCGACCAGCGTCGGCGCCTGCGCCGCGCGGGCGGCCACGTAGTCGGGATCGAGCAGACCCTGCACCGGCACGCCGGTGAAGCCCGGGTCGCCGACGTAGCGGTCGCGGTCGGCGTACATCAGCCGCTGCAGCTGGGCGAAGGCGGTCCAGGCGTCGGCGCTCCGCGGCCCCTCGAGGATGTCGGGCGTCAGCTCGGCCATGGCCAGCAGCTGCAGCACGGCCACGCCGCTGGACGGCGGCGGCGGCACGCAGACCACGTAGATGCGGTAGGGCCGGCACAGGGCCCCGCGCTCGAGCGGCTCGTAATTGGCCAGGTCGGCCGCGGTCAGGGCGCCGGGGCGCGGCCCCTCCCCTGCGGTCGAGACGATCTCGCGCGCGATCCGCCCCTCGTAGAAGACGTGCGCGCCGCCCGCCGCCAGCTCGGCCAGCGTCTCGGCGTAGGCCGGATTGCGCAGCACGTCGCCGGCCACGTAGCGGGTCCCGTCCGGCCTGGTGAAATAGGCCTCGGCCCAGCGGGTCCGCGCCTGACTGCTGCGGCCGGCGATGAAGCCGGCCAGCCGGGGGCTGACCACGAAGCCGTCGCGCGCCAGCCGCTCCGCGTCGCCGAACAGGTCGCTCCACGCCAGCCGCCCGTGCTCCGCCTGGGCCATGGCCAGCAGGGCCACCGCACCCGGCACGCCGGTCGAACGCCCGCTCAGCACCGCCTCGTCGAAGGGCAGCGGACGGCCGTTCTCATGGAACAGCTCGGGGGTCGCCGCGGCCGGGGCGGTCTCGCGGCCGTCGTAGCTGGTCACCTCCCCGGTCGAGGCGTCGTAGAGCATCATGAAGGCGCCGCCGCCGAGGCCGGAGGACTGCGGCTCGACCAGGCCGAGCACCGCCTGCACGGCCACCGCCGCATCGACCGCCGAGCCGCCGCGGCGCAGCACCGCCAGCCCCGCCTCGACCGCGTGCGGATTGGCCGCCGCCACGAAGGGCCCGCGCGCCTGGGGCGCCGGCGCGGCCGCGGGCGCCGTGGCCGGGACCGTTCCGCCGCTCCCGCCGGCGCATCCCGTCAGCGCCAGGCTCGCCCCGACGGCGAGGGCGACCAGGGCGCGCAGGGCGGATGAAAGCAGGAACGGCGGGCGTGGGCGCATGGAGGGTCCAGACGGGCGGAAGGGGGAGGCCTGCAACTTGGCGCGCCCGCCGCCGCGGCGAAACCCCCGGTCGCGAAATCACCGCACGAAAGCCGCCAACCGGGTCTTGCTCCCCCGCCGCCCGTCCGCTAAAGACCCGCCCTCGCCGTTCGCGGCCAAGCGCGCCCGTAGCTCAGCTGGATAGAGCATCAGACTACGAATCTGAGGGTCGGACGTTCGAATCGTTCCGGGCGCGCCATTTTCTTCCCGACATCGCCGAAGACCCGGCCGCGTCCCTTGCAGCTAGTCCCGGTCCCTGCGGGCGTCGGCGCCGTCCTCGTGCTTCCCCGCGGTGGGGGCGCGGGTGTCGAGGTCGAAGCGGTCGCCGCTCGACAGGACGTGCATGCAGACGTTGAACATCGACAGGGCGCGCTCGGCGCGGGCCTCGGCGATGTTGGAGTGGGTCGCCTGCTCGCCGTCGACGACATAGGCCGCGCCGCTGCCGATGACGCGGAATTTCCGGCCCTCGACGACGATGGCGGTGTCCTCGTCGATGCCGACGCCCAGCAGGCGGGGATTGTGCGCCACGGCGCCCAGCAGCCGCCCGTAGCGGCCGCGCTCGGCGAAATGCTGGTCGATGATCAGGTCGCGGATCAGGCCTAGACCGGGGGCCATGTGCAGGTCGCCGATGCGGTAGGATTCCGAGCTGGCGCCCTTGACCAGCATGGTCTCACTCATCACCGAGGCGCCGGCGGAGGTGCCGGCGACGACGGCACCGGCCTGGTGCAGTTCGCGGATGCGCCGTTCAATGGGCGTATCACCGATCTGGCTGGAGATGCGCAGCTGGTCGCCGCCGCTGAAGAAGACGCCGCCGGCGCCGTCGAGGGCCTCAAGGGCGGGGCCTTCCAGGCTCTGCGACCGTTCCTCGACGTAGAGCTCGACGAGATCGGTCACGCCGAGGCCCGCGAAGGCCTCGCGGTAGCTCTCGAAATAGCCTTCGGGTTCATGCGAGGCGACGGTCGCGACGACCAGCCGGCCGCCCTTCAGGCGCCGGGCGACCTCCTTCAGGATGACCCGATCATGCTCCTTGTCCTCATGGCCGCCAATGGCGATCAGGGGGCCGGGCTCAGCCATGCGGCGGCTCCAGCATGGCGCCCGAGGGGGCGCCGTTCGCCGCCGGCGTGGGCCGGAAGTCCAGCATCTGACGCCAGACCGCCTCGATGCGGGTGGGCAGCAGGACGACGAGGTCTCCCGGCCGCGCCATGCGCAGACAGGCCTCCACGGCGTCTTCCTCGCGGTGGTATCCATGAATCCGCGCCGGCTCGGCGCCGGCGGCCAGCGCGCCCCGGGTCATCAGACGGATGACGTCGCCCGCGGCGCGCCCCCGGTTATCGGGCGTCTCCCGAAACACCAGCTGATCGAAATACTCGGCGCCGATTTCGCCGACGGTGAGGATTTCCTCCTCGCGCCGGTCACCGGGCACGCTGAGCATGCCGATCGTGCGCCCCGACGGAGGCCGGATGGCCGAGATCATACGGCCGAGGGCGCGGACTCCTTCGGGATTGTGGGCGTAGTCGAGGATGACCCGGAAGCCGTGGCCGTCGTAAACGTTCAGCCGTCCCGGGTTCTGCTCGAAGGTCGAGGCGAAGCCGCCGAGCGCGGCCCCGATGACGGCCGGCTCCACGCCCGCGCCGTAAGCCATGCCGGCGGCCGCCAGCGCGTTCTGGATGTTGAACAGGGCCGCGCCGTCCAGCGTCGCCGGAATGGCCCGCGCGTTGCACACCGCGCTGGCGACGCCGCCGTCGTGCAGGGTGATCTCGCCGGACGCGGCGTCGTACAGCACGGCCAGCCCGCCCTCGCCGATATGCTTGAGCAGGAAGCCCGGCGTTTCGTGGCCTCCCCGCATGGAGAACCAGCAGACGCGGCCCCCCGCGTGCTTCGCCATCCGCAGGGTCAGCGGATCGTCGGCGTTGAGCACGCTGACGCCGCGCCGCGCCACGGCCTCGACGACCACCGACTTCACCGCGGCCAGGTCCTCGAGGGTGTCGATCCCCTTCAATCCGAGATGGTCCGGCTGCACGTTCAGCACGGCGCCGACATCGCAGCTGTCGAAGGCGAGGCCCTCGCGAAGGATGCCGCCACGGGCGCATTCCAGCACCGCCACCTCGACGGTGGGGTCGCGCAGGATCATGCGGGCGCTCTTCGGCCCGCTGGCGTCGCCTGCGAAGACGCGCTCGTCGTTGACGTAGACGCCGCTGGTGTTGGTCAGGCCGACCGTCCGGCCGGTGTGCCGGAAGATATGCGAGAGCATCCGGCCGACGGTGGACTTGCCGTTGGTGCCGGTGACGGCGAGCACCGGAATGCGGGCCTGGGCGCCGCGCGGGAACATCATCCGCACGATCGGCTCGGCCACGTCGCGCGGCTGGCCCTCGGACGGGGCCAGATGCATGCGCAGACCGGGCGCGGCGTTGACCTCCACGATGCCGCCGCCGGTCTCGCGGATCGAACGGCTGATGTCAGGCGCCAGAAGATCGATGCCGGCCACGTCGAGGCCGATGGCCAGGGCGGCGCGGCGGGCGATGGCGGCGTTGTCCGGATGGATGACGTCGGTGCGGTCGATGGCCACGCCGCCGGAGGACAGATTGGCGGTCGTGCGCAGGGCCACGAAACGGCCCTCGGCGGGCACGCTGTCCACGCCGAGGCCCTGACGGGCGAGAATGTCGGCGGCCGCCTGGTCGTCGAGGCGGATGCGGGTCAGCAGGTTCTCGTGACCGTCGCCGCGGCGGGGGTCGGCGTTGGCTTCGGCGACCAGTTCCGCGACGGTCCGGACCCCGTCGCCGATCACATGGGCGGGGACCCGCTCGGCCACGGCGACGACCTGGCCGTCGACGACGAGGATACGGTGGTCGCGGCCGGGCAGCTCCTCCTCGACGATGACCCGGCGGCTGTGGGGCTGCGCCAGGGCGAAGGCCGCCACGATGTCCTCGTCGGTGCGCAGGCCTGTGGTGACGCCGCGGCCGTGATTGCCGTCGAGCGGCTTGACCACGAGGGGCCTCTTGAGCCGCTTCGCCCGGGCCAGGGCATCCTCCGGCGTCCGCGCCACGATTCCCCGGGCCACCGGGCAGCCGATGGCCTCGAGCAGCGCCTTCGCCTGGGCCTTGTCGCCGGCGAGTTCCGACGCCACGAGGCCGGTGCGGTCGGTGACGCTGGCGCGCAGCCGCCGCTGGTTGGCGCCCCAGCCGAGCTGGACGAGGCTCTGGTCGTTAAGCCGCATCACCGGAATGCCGCGCCGGCGGGCGGCGTCGACGAGGGCCTGGGTGCTCGGCCCGAACATCCCGCGGCGGCGGGCGGCCTCGACCAGCGGCACGGCGGCCGGGACTGTATCGACACCGGACAGATCGACTCCACCGGACGTGATCGTCTCGAGACCCTCGATCCCGCGCCGCTCCGGCGGCAGCAGGGCGTCGACGATCTGGAAGGCCAGCCGCCCGGCCAACAGGGCGGCGTCTTCGTCGTCGTAGGCGAACATGACGTTGTAGACGCCGGGCCGGCCCTTGACCGACCGCGTCTTGCCTCGCGTGGTCGGCGCGCCGGCCAGCGACTGCAGTTCGAGCGCCACGTGCTCGACGACATGGCCCATCCAGGTGCCTTCGCGCAGGCGCTTCAGGAAGCCGCCCGGTTCGCCGTAGCAGCAGCCGTGACTGGCCAGCGTGGGCAGGGCGGTGACGAGGGCGCCGGCGAAGCCGGGCAGCCGGTCGGTGGGCCAGTCCTCCAGATCGCCCAGATCGACCTGGATCCGGACCATGCGCCGGTGGCTGTAGAGGTTGGGGCCGCGATAGACCCCGTGTTCGAGGATCCGCATGGGCCGGTGGGTCAAGGCCTTGGTCATACCGCGACACCCCGCGCCTCGACCGGGTCCGTCACGCCGCGCGCGACCGCGCGGATGACGAGCGCCGCGGCGATGGCCCGCGACGGAGCCTCACCCTCGAGCACCAGCCGTCCGCCGTGCCGCTCCCGGACGTCCCAGCGCCAGGCCTCGCCCGAAGGTCGTATGCTCCAGTGATAACCGTCGTGCTGCATCTGCATCCCCGAAACCAGGACTCGGGAAATGCCAGCGACGACAAGGAGTTCCAATGTCCGACACCCGACAAATGCCGTGCGCAAACAACCTGTTGTCGAATGGAACCGGGCGGTCGCGGACGCGTATTCCCGGTTCGCCATCCCTCGACAGGGAGCCTTGTCATGAGCGCTGCAACCTTGAACACGCCTGCTATCAACGACGTGGCCGATCCGGCTGCCTTTCACCGCGCCCTGGCCCGCTGGAACAATCGCCGCCTGGCGCCCGGGGTGCCTTACGCCGGCTGGATGGCCGACGCGCGCGAGGACGCCGAGATGATCCTGCTGGAGGGCGGCTTCGTCGAGCGCATGCGCGCCGATGCGGCGCCGTACCTGCAGACCCTGCCCGACGACGTGGAGGGTTTCATCGCCTGGTTCGAGGCGCTGAAGGGATCCGGCCCGGGCGAGAACGACCCGCTGTTCCCGTGGCTGGCCGAGTCGGCGACGCTGGAAGAGATGCGCTGGTTCCTGCTGCAGGAGGTGGCGGGCGAGGCCGGGTTCGAGGATCTGGTCGCCTATGCCCAGGTGAAGATGCCGACGCGGCCGAAGCTCGAACTTGCCCGCAACTATTGGGACGAAATGGGCCGCGGCAACGAAGGCGGAATGCATGGCCCTATGCTGGACAGGCTGGCCCGGGCCCTGAACCTGACGCCGACCATCGAGGAGACTGTGTGGCCGTCGCTGGCGCTGGGCAACACCCTGGTCGCCTTCTCCACGACGCGCCGCTACGCCTACCACGCCTTGGGAGCGCTGGGCGCGGTGGAGCTCACGGCGCCGTGGCGGGCGGCGCATGTCGCGGCCGGGCTGAAGCGTCTCGGCGTCGGCGCCGAGCGCAAATATTTCGCCCTCCACGCCACCCTCGACGTCGAGCACTCCCGCACCTGGAACGAGGAGGTGCTGCGTCCCCTCGCCGCGGAACGGCCGGAGGTGATCCGCAGTCTCGCCGAGGGCGCGGTGATGCGGCTGCGCGCCGGAGAGCGCTGCTTCGCGGCCTATCGGGACCATCTGTGGGGGCCGGAGCAGGTTTTGCAGTCGGCCTGATGGACGTCGTCGCCGCCCCCTTCGCCGCCGCCGATGCAGCCGCAGCGCTTCTGGAGCTTCTCGGCCGCCTGGAGGCGCGCGGCTACCAGTTCGTCATGCCGACCCCGGCCACCCATGCGTGGGTCCGCGAGCAGGCGCCGGCGGGTCCGGCCGACGCCCTGCGCGATATCTTCGGATGGTCCCGCCCGTTCGCGCCCGGCCTGCTGGATCCGGAATTGCTCGATCTGCTGCGGCGCGCCGACGTCGTTTGGCCGGGTCCGGACGGGCTGCGCCTCGACATCCGGGTGAGCACGGTCGACGGTCGGCTGTATCTCCATTCGGCGCCGACAAGAGACCGGGACGCGGTATTTCTCGGGCCCGACAGCTATCGCTACGTCCGCTTCCTGTGCCGGGAACTGGAGGCGTCGCCGGGGTTCGAAACCGCGCTCGACATCGGCATCGGAGCGGGCGTCGGGGCCGTGACCCTCGCCGCCGCGCAACCGTCGGCGCGGGTGCTGGGCACGGACGTCAACGGCCGCGCCCTGGCCTTGGCCCGCGTCAACATCGCCCACGCCGACGTGCCGGTGGAACTGTTGAAATGCAGCAGCCTGCCGCCAGAGCCGGCGGCCTTCGACCTGATCACCGCCAACCCGCCGTACGTGGCCAGCGAGGACGGGCGCACCTACCGCGACGGCGGCGGCCAGAGGGGCGCGGCGCTGGCGCTGGAGTGGGTCAGGGCGGGGATCGCCCGCCTCGCTCCCGGCGGCCGCTTCCTGCTCTACACAGGCAGCGCCATCGTCGGAGGACGGGATCACATCCGCGAGTCGCTGACGCGCCTCGCCGGCGAGCACGGGCTACGGCTGAACTATGAGGAGATCGACCCGGACGTGTTCGGAGGCGTGCTGCGTCAGGCCGCCTATCGCGACGTCGAGCGCATCGCTGCCGTGGGCGCGGTGCTGACCGCCGCCTAACCCCAGGACTTCTGGTAGATCTCGATCGGGTCGCGGCGGCGGACGATCCGTTCGATGTCCTCGAACGCCTCGTTCTCGGTCAGGTCGCCGGCCCGGCAGCGGCGGATGACCAGTTCGACGTCGCCGAGATCGTCGTCCCGGGTTCGGTCCGCGGCGGCCTCGGTCTCGCGGATGACCTGATCGGTAAGTCCCATGGCTCTCTCCTTTCCCGTTCAACGCCGGTTTCGCCGCCGGGTTCACGGCTGAATCAGCCGGCCGAGCAGGAGGTCTTGGTCTGGGTGAAGAACTCCACCGCCGCGAAACCCTGCTCGCGCGGGCCGTAGCTGGACGATTTCGAGCCGCCGAACGGCACGCGATAGTCGACGCCCGCGGTCGGCAGGTTGACCATGGTCATCCCGCCTTCGCCCGCCGCTGGAGGGGTCCCCGGCGGAGGGCCGTCCGCGCCACGCGACTCCGGCCCCGATCATCCGCATCAGACAGCGGCCGCCGGCCCGGAATGGACGGCTCCGCTTCCGCCTGGCCTCAGATGTAGGGCAGCGCCCCGTAGGTCCCGTAATAGTCGAACAGCCGGGTCCGCCACGAGTCGCCCGCGCCGAGCGCCTCGAGCTGGGCGCGATCCAGCGACGGCGCGGCTTCCAGCGCGGCCTTGTCCAGCGGGACCACATAGCCGTTCCGCTCGACGTCATACTCCAGCATCGACCACGGAACGGGATGGAAGCGCTCGGCGACCCCGAGGAAGCCGCCGAAGGACATTACGGCGTAGATGACCTCGCCGGAGACCTTGTGGATCGACAGGTCGTCGACATGGCCGATACGCTCGCCGGACGGGTTGAACACCGCCGCGCCGGTGACGCGGCTCGACATGATCAGGTGATGCGGCGAGTCCACACTCATCGAGCCGTCCATGCTAGCGGCCCCGGGCGTCCGCGCCGGGGGCTTCCGCAGGCCGTTGCGGCGCTCCGTCGGACAACCGCTCCCAACGCAGCCGGATGGTCTCCGGAAGGGCATGGCGGACGATGGTCAGCTGGCCTTCGGGCACGTGGCGGCTGAGCGTCCCGAACACGGCGTCCACGGCGTCCGCGGCGTTGACCGGCCGGACGTCCGCCAGCCACTCCTGCACCTCCTCGACGAACTCGTCGAGATTCCGGCAACGGGTCGGCTGTTTCGCCGGCTGGAATTGGTCGTAGTAGACCCCGCGGACCAGCAGCGGCAGCTGCGCGCCCAGATGGGCGGCCAGGTCGACCGGCAGGCGGTCGCGAAGCTTGTGCAGCACCACCGACAGGACCTTCCACGCCAGCTGGCGGTCAGGGCCGATCACCTCGGTGATCTCGTTCAGCCAGATGTGGGTCGTCTGCAGGGTCTTGTCGAAGACGTCGAGGCCGTTGGCGCTCATCTCCACCTCCCCGGGCGGGTTGCTAATGCTGATTGTGGCGACTGCTCGGCTCGGTGACCTGGCTCAGCGCCGCGGCGGTCCGGATGCCGCCGTCGTCGTCCGCGTGACTCATGTCGCCCAGAGAGATCACCCCGACCAGCCGTTTGTCGCGGTTCAGGACCGGCAGGCGGCGGACCTGCAGGTCGCTCATCCGGGCCGCGACATCGTCCAGATCGTTGTCCTCGAAACAGTATTGTACCTCGCGCGTCATCACCTCGCGCACGGGGGTGTCGGGGCCCATGCCCTCCGCTATGGCGCGGACAGCCAGGTCCCGGTCGGTGACCATGCCCACCAGGCGGTCGTTCTCACCGACGGGCAGGAAGCCGGAATCGACCTCCTTCATCGCGCGGGCCACGTCACGGATCGTATCGCCCGGCGCGCAGACCCGAGGGTTGGCGGTCATGCATTCGCTGACGTTCATGGCGGTCTTCCTCGCTACTCGAAGTGGCCCCTCGAAGGTCAACCGGCGGGGCGGGCGAGGGTTCAAGCGGCGCTGCAAAAATTCCCGGCGGCAGCGGGAACCCTTGAAGGAACCGCCGATCCGGCCGCCGGTTGAACAGGTGAACCCGGGGCGCAGGAGACGATCATGCGAACGAAAACGGGTGTGCTCCCCCTGCTTCTGGCCGGCGCGACGCTGGCGGCCTGTCAGGGTCCGGGAGACCGGACGATGGACGCGGACATGAACGCCGCCGCCCTGTCCGAACGGACGGCCGGGGACGCGACCCCGGAGCCGCCGGACGAGGCTACGCCGCCCGAGCCGCCCACGCCGGAGTCCCCGCCGCCGATCCCGCCCGAGGACACGCCGCCCGACCTCGGCCCGCCCGACATGCGGCCGGACCCGCTGCCGCCGGGAGAGGCGTCTCCCGAAGACTCGCCGCCGCCGCCGACGTCCGCGCGGTAGAGCAGGGAAACGCCCATGCCGGAACTGGCCCAGGCCCGCGCGTGGATGGTCGAGCGCCAGGTGGCCCGGCGCGGAGTCCGCGACGATCAGGTGCTGGACGCGATGCGCGAGGTGCCGCGAGAGGCTTTCGTGCCGGAAGGCCTGCAGGAGTTCGCCTATGACGACGCGCCGCTGCCGATCGAGGCCGGCCAGACCATATCCCAGCCCTATATCGTCGGCCTGATGATCGAGGCGGCCGGGATCCGGCCGGGCGACCGGGTGCTCGAGATCGGCGCCGGATCGGGCTATGCGGCGGCCGTGATGAGCCGGATCGCCGCCCGGGTGTTCGCCATCGAGCGGCACGAGGCGCTGACCGACCTCGCCCGCTCGCGGCTGCAACGCCTCGGCTACGACAATGTCGAACTGCGCACCGGCGACGGCACCCGCGGCTGGCCCGAGGCCGGGCCGTTCGACGCCATACTCGCCGCCGCCGGCGGCCCCGGGGTTCCGCAGGCGCTGAAGGACCAGCTCGATCTCGGCGGGCGGCTGGTGATGCCGGTCGGCCCCACCCAGGACGACCAGCGGCTGGTCAGGATCACCCGCGTCAGCGCCAGTCGTTTTGACGAGGACGACCTCGGCGCGGTCCGCTTCGTGCCCCTGATCGGCGAGCAGGGCTGGCCCGACGTCGACACGGCGCGACGGGCTCCGGAGCCACGCAGCTTCCGGCGGGCGCCCGCAGAGGCGCCGGTCGCGTCGATGATCCGGGACGCGGCCGAGCCTCTTCCGGCCCTCGAGGATCCCGCGTTCGGCGCCCTGTTCGACCGGTTCGCGGACGCCCGGGTGGTGCTGCTGGGCGAAGCCAGCCACGGCACGTCGGAATTCTACCGCGCCCGGGCCGCGATCACCCGCAGGCTGATCGAACAGCACGGCTTCAGCATCGTCGCGGTGGAAGCGGACTGGCCCGACGCCGCCAGCCTCGACCGCTATGTTCGACAGCGGCCCGCCCCGAAGCACGCCGAACCGCCGTTCCGGCGCTTCCCGACGTGGATGTGGCGCAACACCGAGGTGGAGACCTTCATCGAATGGCTGCGCGGCTGGAACGAGCATCGGCCGGCCGAGGCGCGGACCAGTTTCCACGGTCTGGACCTCTACAATCTGTCGGCCTCGATCCAGGGCGTTCTCGACTACCTCGACCGGGTCGACCCGGAGGCGGGGAAGGTGGCGCGGAAGCGTTACGGCTGCCTGACCCCTTGGGCGAGCGAGCCCCAGGCCTATGGCCGGATGGCGCTGACCGCCGGCTATTCGCGCTGCGAGCGGGCGGTGGTGAAGACCCTCACCGACATGCTGGAAAAGCAGCTGGAGTACGAAGCCGACGACGGCGACAGCTTCCTCGACGCCAGCGCCAACGCCCGTCTCGTCAAGAACGCCGAGGCCTACTACCGGGCCGTCTACTATAGCGCGGCGGAAAGCTGGAACCGCCGCGACACCCACATGTTCGAGACGCTCTGCGCCGTGCTCGAGGCGCGGGGTCCGGACGCGAGGGCCGTGGTCTGGGCGCACAACTCCCACATCGGCGACGCGTCGAAGACCGAGATGGGCCTGGTCCGGGAGGAGTTGAACATCGGGCAGCTGTGCCGCGAACGGTTCGGCGCGGACGCCGCCCTGATCGGCTTCGGCACCCATGGCGGCACGGTCGCCTGCGCCTCGGACTGGGGCGAGCCGATGGAGGTCAAGCGCATCAACCCGTCCCGTCCCGACAGCTATGAGCGGCTGGCGCACGACAGCGGCGTGGAGCGCTTCCTGCTCGACCTGCGCGTGGGCGTGCACGCGCCGCTGCGCGAGCGGCTTCTCGACCCGAAGCTGGAGCGGTTCATCGGCGTCATCTACCGGCCGGAGACCGAGCGCTGGAGCCACTATTCGGGCTGTTCCCTGCCCCGGCAGTTCGACGCCTGGGTCTGGTTCGACGAGACCAGCGCGGTGACGCCGCTGCCGACCGCACGGCGGGAGGGCGCGGATGAAACCTGGCCGTTCGGGCTCTGACCGCGGCGGACGGGCCGGTCAGATGACGGGCGGCGTCGGGGAAACCGGAGAGGCTGTCGCCGAGGCCGAAGCGGTTGTGGCGGCGGACTCGAATTCCTCGCGCGTCCATTCCAGCACGACCGCGCGCTCGCCACGCGACGCCATGATCGCCGGCGCCGTGGTCATCGATCCGTCGGGCCGGCGGATATGGAGAATCCGTTCGCCGCCGGGCCGGATCTCGACCTGGGCGAGGACGCCCAGCGGTTCACCTTCCACGCTCAGCACCTCCGCCCCGGGCGGGAAGGTCTGACCGGGAGGCGGCGCCGGAGCCGCAGGGGATTTCGGCGAGGGACCCGGCGGACTCTGCGCGGCCGCGGGAGCGGTCAGCACGGCGACGAGGGCGATGACCAGAGGGCGGGCGGTCTTGCCGATCATGGGAAGGGTCTCCTACGCAACGCGAGATGATCCGGCCGGACAGCGAATAGCCGATCCGCTCCTTTGTTCCGCGGATCGCGCGGACTTGAACCCGCCGGAACTCCCTGGCCGTGTTTGGCTTAGGCATATGCGGTGCGTTAACCTCTCTGCGGAGGACGGCATGAGCTCCCAGGCTTCCATCGCTTTCGATCGTCCGGACGAGCCCCGCGTCCGGTCGCGGCCGTCCAATCCCCTCGACGCCATTACCCGCCTTGCGTTCGGACGCCTGCTGAAGCGCTTGATCCGCATCGGATCGCTGACCGTGGTCCTTCCCTCGGGCGAGGCGCTGCACGGCGGCGACGGGACGAGCGAGCCGGTCCGGATCCGGCTGCGCGACAACCGCACCGCCTGGCGCGTGGCGCTCTATCCCGGCCTCAAATTCGGCGAGGCCTGGATGGACGGGGACGTGACCCTGGAGCAGGGGTCGCTGTGGAACCTGCTCGACCTCATCGCCCGCAACCTGTCTCTCCGGCCGCCCCTGCGACGAGGCCGTCTCGCACGGCTTTGGCGGCGCATCGAACAGGCCAACGACCGAGCCAAGGCAAGGCGCAACGTGGCGCATCACTACGACCTGTCGCTGGACCTCTACCGCCGCTTCCTCGATTCCGATCTGCAGTATTCCTGCGCCTATTTCGAACACGCCGGGATGAGCCTTGAGGAGGCGCAGGTCGCCAAGAAGCGCCATCTCGCCGCCAAGCTCCTGCTCGAGCCTGGCCAGACCGTGCTCGACATCGGCTGCGGCTGGGGCGGCCTGGGCCTGACGCTGGCGGAGGACGCCGGCGCCCGGGTCACCGGGATCACCCTGTCCGACGAACAGCTCGCCATCGCCCGCGAGCGGGCCCAAACCCGCGGACTCGCCGACCGGGTCGAGTTCCGGAAACAGGACTATCGCGACGTCGGGGGCACGTTCGACCGGATCGTCTCCGTCGGGATGTTCGAGCATGTCGGCGTGCCGAACTATCAGGCCTATTTCGACGCCGTCGCGCGCCTGCTGAAGGACGACGGCGTGGCGGTGCTGCACGCCATCGGCCAGAAGCACGTCTCGGTCCGCAATCAGCCGTGGATCGGAAAATACATCTTCCCGGGCGGCTACACCCCGGCCCTGTCGGAAATCCTCCCGGCCATCGAGCGGGCGGGGCTGTGGGTCACGGACATCGAGATCCTGCGCCTGCACTACGCCGAGACGCTGAAGGCCTGGCGGGAGCGGTTCGAGGCGAACCGGGCCGAGATCGCCGCCCTCTACGACGAGCGCTTCTGCCGGATGTGGGAGTTCTACCTCTGCCTCAGCGAGGTGGCGTTCCGCCACCGCGGCTGCATGGTGTTCCAGATCCAGCTGTCGAAGCGGGTCGACGCCGTGCCTCTGACCCGGGACTACATCCACGACGCGGAAGCGGACGCGGCGGGCTGACGCGCCTGGCGCATCTGGACTTCCGCGCGCCGACAAGGCTCATTGGGCGCTCGGCAAGGACGCGTCAGCCGGCGGTCGGCGCAAGACGTCCGGATATCGGGGATGAGAGACATGAAGCGGGAACTCCTGGCTACGGCCGCAATGCTGGCGCTCGCCTTTCCTGCAGCGGCCCAGGTCGCCGAACCGGCCCCGCCGCCGGTCGCCCCGCCCGGCGAGGCTCCGATCGAGACGCCTCCGGCCGACGGAGCGGAGACGGAAGACGCCAAATGGGACGTGCAGGCTCCGCCCGGGCCCTCGCGCGATATCCCGATCGACGTGACCCGCGGCACCTGGATGTCGGTCGACGTCAGCCCGGACGGCCAGACCATCGCCTTCGACCTGCTGGGCGACATCTATGTGATGCCGATCTCGGGCGGCGAGGCGCGCGCCATCGCCAGCGGCGTTGCCTGGGACATGCAGCCGAAATGGTCGCCCGACGGCCGCCACATCGCTTTCACCTCGGACCGCGCCGGCGGCGACAACATCTGGATCATGGAGGCCGACGGCTCCAGTCCGCTCCAGATCTCGAAGGAGTCCTTCCGCCTGCTGAACCAGCCGGAGTGGACCCCGGACGGCCAGTTCATCGTTGCCCGCAAGCATTTCACCTCGGCGCGTTCGCTCGGCGCGGGGGAACTGTGGATGTACCACCGCACCGGCGGCGGCGGCGTGCAGATGACCGAGCGGCGCACGCCCCAGAAGGACACCGGCGAACCAGCCTTCTCGCCGGACGGCCGCTACCTGTATTTCAGCGACGACGCGACGCCGGGGAACACCTTCGAATACTCCAAGGACGTCAACGGCCAGATCTACATCATCCGCCGGCTTGATCGCGAAACCGGCGAGATCGATCCCTACATCACCGGCCCGGGTGGCTCGATCCGCCCGACGCCCTCGCCAGACGGCAAGTCGATCGCCTTCATCCGGAGGGTCCGCTACCAGTCGGTGCTCTATGTGAGGGACATCGAGTCCGGCCGCGAGACCCCCGTCTTCTCGGGCCTCGACCGCGACCTGCAGGAAACCTGGGCGATTCACGGGGTTTATCCGGCCATCAGCTGGACGCCGGACAACCGGTCGATCGTGTTCTGGGCCGACGGCCGCATCCAGAAGGTCGAGGTCGCGACCGGGACGGTCTCGAACATTCCGTTCCATGTCGCGGACACCCGGCGGGTGCAGGACGCCGTCCGCTTCCCGGTCGAGGTCGCGCCCGACCGGTTCGACGTGAAGATGGTCCGCTGGGCCCGCCCCTCGCCGGACGGTTCGAAGGTCGTGTTCGAGGCGCTCGGTAATCTGTGGATCCGCGACCTGCCGACCGGCGAGGCGCGCCGCCTGACCCGCCAGAGCGACCATTTCGAGCTCTACCCCAGCTGGTCGCGCGACGGGCGCTCGATCGTCTACACGACCTGGGACGACCAGCAGCTGGGCTCGGTGCGGGTGGTCCCGGCCTCGGGCGGCCCCGGCCGCGTCGTGACCAGCCAACCGGGCCACTACATCGAGCCGGTCTTCGCGCCGGACGGCCGGACCATCGTCTACCGTAAGGTCAGCGACGGCTTCCTGACCACGGCGCTGTGGAGCCGGGAGCCGGGCGTCTATCGCATCCCGGCGGCGGGTGGCGAGCCGGTCCTGATCACCGACGAGGGCGAACAGCCCCAGTTCGGCGCCGACGACGACCGCCTGTTCCTGACCGGCCGCGACGGCGACAAGCGCACCCTGATCTCGGTCGACCTCGACGGCTCGGACGAGCGCACCCACCTGACCTCCGAATGGGCGGCCGAGTTCGCCGTCTCGCCGGACGGGAACTGGGTCGGCTGGACCGAGCGGTTCAACGCCTATGTCGCGCCGTTCGTGGCCGCGGGCCGTCCGGTCAACCTCAGCCCCGACGGCAAGGCCCTGCCGCAGGCCCGCGTCACCCGCGACTCCGGCGAGTGGCTCAGCTGGTCCGGCGATTCCCGCCGCCTGCACTGGTCGCAGGGACCGGAGCTGTTCACCCGCGACCTGAACCGGTCCTTCACCTTCGTCGAGGGGGCGCCGGAAGAACTGCCCAAGCCGGACGAGCACGGCATCAACCTCGGCTTCAGCGTCGAGGCCGACAAGCCGGAGGGCCGGATGGCCCTCGTCGGGGCCCGGCTGATCACCATGAACGGCGCCGAGGTCATCGAGAACGGGATCATCGTCCTCGACGGCAACCGCATCGAGTCGATCGGCTCCGCCGCCAGCATGACCATTCCCGCCGGCATCCCGACCATCGACATGACCGGCAAGACCATCATGCCCGGTCTGGTCGACACCCACTGGCACGGCGCGATGGGCTCGGACGAGATCATCCCGGAGCAGAGCTGGGTGGACTACGCCTCGCTGGCATTCGGGGTGACCACCATCCACAACCCGTCGGCCGATACGAGCGAGATCTTCGCGCACAGCGAGATGGCCCGCGCCGGACGGCTCGTGGCGCCGCGGATCTTCTCGACCGGCACCATACTGTACGGAGCGACCACTGCCTCGACGGCCCAGATCGACGACCTCGACGACGCCCTGTCGACCCTGCGCCGGATGCAAGCGGCCGGGGCGTGGAGCGTCAAGAGCTACAACCAGCCGCGCCGCGACCAGCGTCAGCAGGTCATCGAGGCGGCCCGCCAGCTGAACATGATGGTCGTCCCCGAGGGCGGTTCGCTGTTCCAGCACAACATGTCGATGATCGTCGACGGCCACACCACGATCGAGCACTCGATCCCGCTGGCGCGTCTCTACGACGACGTGCACCAGCTGTGGCGACAGACCGGCACGGCCTACAACCCGACCCTGGTGGTGGCCTATGGCGGCAGCTACGGCGAGAATTACTGGTACCAGGAGAGCCCGGTCTGGAACGATCCGATCCTGACGCAGTATGTCCCACGCCGCATCCTCGACGCCCGGGCCCGCCGGCCGGTCACCGCGCCTGACAACGAGTGGAACCACATCTCGGTGGCCCGGGAGGCGACGCGTCTGGCCGCCGAGGGCGTCAACGTCCAGATCGGCGCCCACGGCCAGCGCGAGGGTCTGGCGGCGCACTGGGAGCTGTGGAGTCTGGCCCAGGGCGGCATGGCGCCGCTGGACGTGATCCGCGCCGGCACGCTGAACGGGGCGAAAGCCCTCGGCATGGACGGGGACATCGGCTCGCTGGAGGTCGGCAAGCTGGCCGACATGGTGGTGCTGAACGAGAACCCGCTGGAGAACATCCGCAACACCACCTCCATCGCCTACACGGTCGCCAACGGCCGCGTGTACGACGCGGGCATGAACGAGATCGCGCCGCGCCAGCGCCCGCGGGCCCCGTTCTGGTTCGCGGAAGCCGGCGGCGAGGGCTGGTCGGCGGGGGCGAGCGACGCCGCGGGCGAGGGTGACGGGCACGGCCACGACTGAGCCGGCGGGCGGCTGACGTCAGGAACGGTCAGCCCCCTTCCCCCTCCTCGCGGGCTAGAGCAGGAGCGGCGTCGAGCGTTGTCATTCGGCCTCGACGCCGTATCGTGCGGCTCGCGGCGGAGAGAACAGCGTGGACGGGGACATGACGACGCACGGGGACGATCCCTTCGCCCGGCTCAGCCACGTCTTCGCGGGCCGCCGCGCCCTGCTGCTCGAGGACGATCCGGCCCTGTCCGACCATGTAGCGGAGCGGCTCACGGCCGCGGGCTTCGAGGCCGTCGACCGGTTCGAGGCGGGCGAGGCGGCGCTGACCGCGGCCGGCCGCGCCCCCTACGACGTGCTGATCCTCGACCGTCTGACCGCCGGTATGGACGGGCTGGAGATGCTCAAGCGGCTGCGCGCCGGCGGCGGGACCTCCGCCGACGCGCCGGCCCTGATGCTGACCGCGCTCGGCGGCGAGCGACAGAAGGTCGAGGGGCTGCTGGGCGGGGCCGACGACTATCTGGCCAAGCCTGTGGGCGACGAGGAGTTGCTGGCGCGCATTGCCGCCCAGCTGCGGCGGGCGGCGCGACGGGCCCGTCCGGCCAACGCAGAGCTGGTCAACGGACCGTTTCGCCTGTCGCCGGGCGCGCGAACCCTGCATTTCGAGCCAGGAGCGGGCGGAAGCCGGCTGATCGACCTGTCGCCGCTCGAATTCGCCATCGTCGGCGAGCTGATGGCGGCGCGGGGCCAGCCGGTGACCAAGACCATGCTGTGGGACCGCTGCTGGGTGGAGTGGAAATTCCTGCCCGACAATTTCGTCAATGTGATCGACGCCCGCATCAGCGCCCTGCGCCGCCGGCTCAAGGAGCAGACGCCGGAACTGGGCGAGGACCTGCATCCGCTGATCGTCCCGGCGCGCAGCCAGAGCCTGATCTTCCGCGACCTGTCGGCGGCGGCGGGCTGAGCCCGACATGGCCGGACGTTTCCCGGGCCTGATCGGGTGGATTGCGCGGCGGACGTCGACCCAGCTGGCCGCGGCCATGGGCGTGCTGGCGGCGCTGGCCCTGTCGGGCTCTCTGCTGATCACCGGCGCGGCGGTGCGCATGGACCAGCGCGAGAAGGCGGCGCTGGCGGCGCTGGACGACTACAGCGCCATCGTGACCAAGCTCGGCTCGGAGACCAGCCTGTCAGCAGACCGGATAACCGAGGCCGACGCGGCCTGGCTGTCCGCCTTTCTGAGCGCCTTCCAGGACGGTCCAGGCCGCGACGCCCGCCCCCTTGAAGAGACCTGCCGCACCGGCCGTGGCGGCGCCGGCGTGCGTTTCATCCGCGCCCCGGTCGGCAAGCCGGCCGGTCTCGCCGCCCTCGAGACGGCGCGCGGCGAGCGGGCCGGACGTCTGGGCGAGGACGTCCATGTGGTGCGGCTGGGCCGGGGCGTGCTGTGCCCGTCGCGGGCCGTCGAGGTGGTGGTGGTCCGGCGGTCGTTCGGCGCCCTGGACATCGCCGTCGGCCGGGTGGTCGACCGATCCGGCGACGCGTGGGGCTGGGCGGTGGCCGCCGTGATCGGCACCGGCCTGCTGCTGCTGATCATCGGCCTCGCCGCCGCCGCGGTCGCCCGCCGCCGGCTGACGGCGGCGGTGGCGGACGTCAGCCGGGCGCTGGACAGGGCCGCCGTCGGAGACTTCTCCCTGCGGGCGCCGGAAACCGCCCTCGCCCCCGAGCTGACCGAACTGACCGGCCATGTGAACCAGACCCTCGACCGGCTCGACGAGCTGCTCAGCTGGCTGCGCGACTCGGCCGATCAGCTCGCCCACGACTTCCGCACGCCTCTGGCCCGCGCCGCCGTCCGTCTCGAACGGCTGCGCCAGACAGCGGCCACGCCCGAGGCGCGCCGATTGATCGACGAGGCCGGCTCCGACCTCGCCCAGATTTCCCGCTCGATGAATGAGGCCATGGCCCTGCGCGATGGGGAGGCCTGGGTGTTCGAGAGCGTGCGGCTGGACGAACTGGCCGCCCAGGCCGCCGAACTCTACCAGCCGCTGGCCGACGAGCGCGGCGTCTCCATCCGGGTCGAGGGCGAGCCGGCGGCTGTGCTGGGCGTGCGCTCCCTGCTGCAGCGCGGGGTGACCAATCTGGTCGACAACGCTGTCAAATACTCCCCGGAGGGCGGCGTGGTGACCCTGACGGCCGGGGTGCGAGAGGGCCGTCCAATGCTCGCCGTGGCCGATCAGGGCCCGGGCTTCGCGCCGGGTCAACGCCCCGGGACCGCCGGCGCCGGCGAGGCGCGGGAAAGCCACGGCATGGGGCTGGCCTTTGTGCGGGCGATACTGAAACGACACGGCGCGTCCATGACGGTTGATGACGCCTGTCCGGGGGCTGTCGTCACGGCGCTTTTCTCGCGCTAGGGTCCTGCCCGAAAGCGGGAACACGGCATGCGGCGCACAGATATCCGGACACGCGGAGCCTCCATCGTCGCGCTGGCGCTGGCGGCGCCGCTGCTGCTGACCGCGTCCGCCTGTTCGCCGCTGCCCTATGACATCCCGCGCGGGGTCTTCACCTTCTCGAACGGACTGAACGAGGCCCTGCCGGCGGTGGTGCAGGTCACGACTCTGGGGCAGTCCGAGGGCCCGGCCTCCGGCGAGAACCGGCCGCGGCCCATCTCCAGCGGTTCGGGCGCCATCATTGACGCGCGCGAAGGCATCGTCGTCACCAACAACCACGTGGTCGAGGGCGGACGCAAATTCACCGTCGACCTGACCGACGGCCGCATCTTCGACGCCGTCCTGATCGGCACCGACAAGGCCACCGACCTGGCCGTGCTCAAGTTCGAGGCGCCCGGCCTGTCCGAGATCAAGGTCGTCGATTCCGACCAGCTGCGCACCGGCGACCTCGCCTTCGCCGTGGGCTATCCGCTCGGCCTCGACCAGACCCTGACCATGGGCGTGATCTCCGGCCTCGGACGCTCGGGCATGGGCGACCGGATCGAGGACTACATCCAGACCGACGCGGCGGTGAACTCAGGCAATTCGGGCGGACCGCTACTGGACAGCCGGGGCCGGCTGATCGGCATCAACACCTCCATCCTGTCGGGCGGCGGCGGCGGCAACGACGGCATTGCCTTCGCCGTGCCCAGCCGGATCCTGATGTATGTGGTCGAGCAGCTGCGCACCGTCGGAGAGGTCAAGCGCGGCTCCACCGGGGCCATCCTCGGCTCCCTCAACGCCGAGCGTTCACGCGACTTCGGCCTCGGCATCGTACGCGGCGCCGTGATCGAGAGCGTCGCCCCCGGCTCGTCTGCCGAGGCGGCCGGCCTGCAGCCTGGCGACATCGTCACCCGCATCCAGAACCGGCCGGTCTCGAACGCCGGCACCGTGGCTGCCACCATCGGCATCGCCCAGCCCGGAACCCAAGTCGAGGTCGTCTACCTGCGCGGCGGCCGCGAAGGCCGCGCCACGCTGACGGTCGAGGCCCCCGGGACCCGCTCGGTCGTGATCGGGTCCGAGGTGGTGATGGCGCGCGGTCTGAGCGCACGAATGGCGACGGACGGTCTGCAGGTGTTCGCGGTCGAGGGCGGCTCCGTCGCCGCCGGCGCCGGTCTGCAGGCCGGCGACCTGATCCGCCTCGTCGACGACAGCGCCGTCACGGATCTGAACGGGCTCGCGGAGGCGCTGAACGGAGACGGCCAGCGCATCCTCTCAGTCCTGCGTGACGGCGAGCCGGTTGAGGTGGTCCTGCCCTGAGCCCTGTCCGATGCCGCAGGCCGGACAGCAAAACGCCCGCTCGGCCGGAGGGGGGAGGGTGGCGGAGCGGGCGTCTCGCTTGGAGGAAGCATCGACCCGCCGGAGCCCTTGATGGAGTGATCCAGGGGGGGCTGGGGGGGCTGTTCAGGATCCGGGATCGCTCCGGGCCCCGACGAGCCGATGGGTCCGGTGTCGCCCCCCAAGGGGGCGGTCGATGGGCGGAACGGCGGCTATTTCGTGTTCCGCGCGATTTCTTCAGCGAGTGACGTTCGGGATACGTGGGTCGCTGGAACGGCGACGGTCGACAGGGTCTGGCGTTAGGGCTGGCGTTTCCGGGCAGGCCGCCTAACCTTCGACTCATGAGCGACGCCGCCGATTTGCAATCCGGCTCGGGTCCGGTCTTCTTCGACCGGCGTGAGCTGGAGCTGATCCTGAGGGTCTACGGGCGGATGGTGGCGGCCGGCGAATGGCGGGACTACGCGATGGCAGGCCATGCCGACCTGGCCGAGTTCGCAGTCTTCCGTCGCTCGGGCGACGCCCCGGCCTACCGGATCGAGAAGCGCCCGTCGCTGCGCCTCAGACAGGGACAATGGGCAGTCATCGGCGAGGGCGGCCTGGTGCTGCGCCGCGGCCGGGACTTGCCGCAGGTGCTGCGCGTCTTCGACAGCCGGCGCTTCAGCGTCGTCGAATAGAAAAGGGCCCGGATCGCTCCGGGCCCTCCTTCTACGTCCTATGAACGTACCTATTCGCGGTTGCCGCCCATGAACATCAGCAAGAACTGGAACAGGTTCACGAAGTTGATGAACAGGCTCAGCGCGCCGAAGCCGGTGGCGACGCCCAGCGCCGCCTGGTTTCCGCCCAGCGCGTAGTAGGTCATCTTAAGCCGCTGGGTGTCGTAGGCGATCAAGCCCGAGAAGATCAGCACCCCGAGGGCGCTAATGATCAGCATAAGGGTGCCGCTGCCGAGGAACATATTCACGATCGAGGCGATGACCAGGCCGATCACGCCCATGATCAGGAAGCTTCCCCAACCTGTCAGGTTCTTCTTGGTGGTGTAGCCGAACAGGCTCAGCGCACCGAAGGCGGCCGCCGTCACGAAGAAGGTCGAGGCCACACTGGAGCCCGTGTAGCGCAGGAACACGAAGCCCAGGGACGCCCCGATGGACGCAACCACTGCCCAATAGAGCAGGTTCACACCGCTGGCCGTTGGGTTCTTCATGAAGAACATCGAGCCGAACAGCAGCACCAGCGGCAGGAACTGGACGATCATGCCCAGCATCGTGATGCCGAAGCCGGTGGGGGTCTGCACCCACAGCAGGCTGGTGACCGCCGGCACATTGCCCGTGACATAGGCCAGCACTCCGGCGACGACGAGGCCGATGGCCAGCTTGTTGTAAACGCCCAGCATGAAGGCCCGCAGGCCCGCGTCGACGGACATGTCCGCGGACTGCGGCACGGGCCGGGCGTAGCCGTTGTTGAAGTCGCTCATCGCGAGTTCGATCTCCTTGTTCGCCGGGATGATCCCGGTTGTCCGGTCAAATATCGGGGCGGCTTCCCGCCGACGCAAGGAAAACCGGACTTGGGCGGCCGGGTTTCAACCGCTACGAACGGTCGCATGATCCGGCTCTTCACCGCCCTGTCGCTGCCCGAGGACGTGGCGGACACGCTCGAGCGGCGGCAATCCGGCCTGCCCGGCGCCAAATGGCGCACGCGCGAACAGCTGCATCTGACCCTCGCCTTCTATGGCGACATCGAGGAACGCCGGGCCGACGATCTCGCCGCCGAACTCGGCCGGGCAGCCGCGGGCGGGCCGTTCGAGATCACCCTGCAGGGGGTCGGCGCCTTCGGCGACGCCCATCGCAGTCACACGCTGTGGGCGGGCGTCGCGCCGAACGAACGGCTGTCGGTGCTGGCGGGCCGCTGCCGCGCCGCCGGGGAACGGGCGGGGATCGCCATGGAACGGCGCGACTACCGCCCGCATGTGACGCTGGCCTATCTGAAGCCGCAGACCAATCCCGACCGGATCGGCGCCTGGATCGCAGGGCACAACCTGCTGCATTCGCCGCCGGTCCGGGTCGATCGCTTCGGCCTGTGGTCCAGCGTGCTGACCCACGACGGCAGTCACTATCAACTCGAACAGGAGTACTGGCTTTGATCGGACCGGTGATCGAAACCGCCCGCCTGACCCTGCGCCCGCCGGCGATGGAAGACTTTCCGCGCTGGGCGGAGATGATGGCCGATCCCGAGGCCTCGAAATTCATCGGTGGCCCGATGCCGGCTGAAACCGCATGGCGGGGCTTCATGACCATGGCGGGGGCCTGGAGCCTGACCGGCGTCGGCATGTTCTCGCTGATCGAGCGCGAGACCGGCCGCTGGCTGGGGCGGATCGGACCGTGGACGCCGCTCGGCTGGCCGGGAACGGAGGTCGGCTGGGGCCTGCATGCTGACGCCCAAGGGCGGGGCTATGGCCTCGAGGCCGCGACGGCGGCGATCGACTACGCCTTCGACACGCTCGGCTGGACCGGGGTCATCCACTGCATCGACCCGGACAATACGCCGTCGCAGCGGCTGGCGGAGCGGCTCGGTTCGCGCAACCTGGGCCCCACCAAGCTGCCGCCGCCGTTCGACGCCGTGCGCGTCGACCTCTGGGGCCAGAGCCGCGACGAGTGGCGCGCCCGTTCCCGCGCATCCGCCTGAACCCCATCGGCGGGTTCGCGCGTTCCACGCTCAAGCTTTGACCCGTCGCCGCCATCGGCTAGGCAGGGGTGTCAATGATGAAGGGTGGACGGATGCGGGTTCTGGTTCTGGGCGGCGACGGATTCTGCGGCTGGCCGACGGCGCTGCACCTGTCGGCGAGAGGCTGGGACGTCCTGGTCGTCGACAATCTGAGCCGGCGCAACATCGACAATGAGCTCGAGGTCCAGTCGCTGACCCCGATCCGGACCATGGGCGAGCGCATCGCCGTGTGGAAGGAGATCAGCGGGCGCGAGATCGGCTTCGTCAACATGACGGTCGGCAAGGAGTTCGACCGGCTCGTCGCCCTGATCCGCGACTGGAAGCCCGACAGCGTCGTCCACTTCGCCGAGCAGCGCGCCGCGCCCTATTCGATGAAATCGGCGCGGCACAAGCTGTACACGGTCGACAACAATCTGAACGCCACCAACCATCTGCTGGCCGCGATCGTCGAGAGCGGGCTGGACGTGCATCTGGCGCACCTGGGGACCATGGGGGTCTATGGCTACACGACCGCCGGCCTGCGCATCCCGGAGGGCTATCTGAAGGTCACCGTCGACACCGACTTCGGCCCGGCCGAGCAGGAGATCCTGTTCCCGCCCAACCCGGGCTCGATCTATCACATGACCAAGACCCAGGACGCCCTGCTGTTCCAGTTCTACGCCAAGAACGACGGCGTCCGGATCACCGACCTGCACCAGGGCATCGTCTGGGGCGCCCAGACCGAGGAAACGCGTCTGGACGAGCGGCTGATCAACCGGTTCGATTACGACGGCGACTACGGCACGGTGCTGAACCGCTTCCTGATGCAGGCGGCGGTCGGCTATCCGCTGACGGTGCACGGCACCGGCGGCCAGACCCGGGCCTTCATCCACATCCAGGACACGGTTCGCTGCGTCGAGCTGGCGCTGAAGAACCCGCCCAAGGCCGGGGAACGGGTCAAGATCCTCAACCAGATGACCGAGAGCCGCCGGGTGCGCGACCTCGCCGCCATGATCGCGAGCATGACCGGGGCCGAGGTCCATAACGTGCCCAACCCGCGCCAGGAAGCCGACGAGAACGAACTGGTCGTCGCCAACGACCAGTTCCGCGAGCTGGGGCTGAAGCCGATCACCCTCGCAGAGGGCCTGATGCAGGACGTGACCGAAATCGCCCGCCGCTACGCCCATCGCGCCGACCTCAGCAAGGTGCCTTGCGTGTCCAGCTGGAACGTCAAGCGGGCGAAGGCGCTGAAGGCCGATCCCGTGGTGGTCGCGCCGGCGCCCGTCCACGCCCGCTCGGCCTGACCGCAGCGGCATGGGTTCCGGCGGCGCGCCCCCTGCCCTCGATCTTCTGGTCTTCGGCGGCGGCTGGCTGGGACAGGCGGCGGGGCGGGAAGCCGTCCGGCGCGGCGGCCGCGCCGTCCTGACCAATCGCGATCCCGAGCGGCGCAAGGCGCTGGCGTCGACGGGCGTTGTCACCATGGATCCGGGCGACGCCGACGCCCTCGACCGCGCCGTTCGCGAGGCGGGCGCCATCCTCGTCACCGCCCCGCCGGAGAGCGACGGCTGCCCCGGCCTGAAGCGGCTGGTCCCGGCCCTGACGCGCACCGGGGCCTTTCCGGACTGGATCGGCTACGTCTCCTCGACCGCGGTCTACGGCGACCGGGCCGGCGGCTGGGCCTTCGAGGACGATCCGCTCAACGCCGCCTCGCTGGAAGGCGCGCGCCGGGTGCGGGCCGAACGCGACTGGCTGGACGCGGGGCGTGGCATGGGACTGACGGTGCAGATCTTTCGCCTGCCCGCCCTCTACGGCCCCGGCCGCTCGCCGGTCGACCGGCTGCGCGACGGCTCCGCCCGTCTCGTCCGCAAGCCGGGGCAGGTGTTCAACCGCGTCCACGTTGACGACGCGGTCGCCGGCCTGTTCGCCTCGATGGCGAGGCCCCGGCCCGGCGCGGCCTATACCCTGTGCGACGACGAACCCGCCGCGGCCGACGTGGTCATGGAGTGGGCGGCGAACCGGCTGGGCCTGCCCCGCCCGCCCGAGGTCGATCTCGACGACCCGTCGGTGTCCGACGCCATGCGGCGCTTCTATCTCGACTCCAAACGGCTCTCGAACGCCCGCGCCAAGGCCGAACTGGCCTGGCGGCCGAGGTATCCAAGCTGGCGCGAAGGGCTGGAAGCGCTGATCGGCGGCCCCGGTTCATAGTCGACCATCACCCGATACATTTCGGGCAAGACATCCGCGACCGGTGCAAACGCGACACGCGGCACATCCCATACATCGTGAATTGGCGTCAGGATGCAGGACAGTGGGCGGTGTCTTGTCCGGAAACAGTCCGGCCCAGGCCGTTCCGCGGCGGGCGCTCGCGTGCCAGATTTCAGCCGGAGGCCCGCCCATGACCGACCACGCCACGCCCAACCTGCCCTCGCGAGACCTCGACGCGACCGCCCGCTTCTACGCCGCACTCGGCTTCGAGCCGACGTGGAAGGACGGCGGCTGGATGATCCTGAAGCGCGGCGGGCTGACGCTGGAGTTCTTCCCGTATCCGGACCTCGACCCGGCGACGAGCTGGTTCAGCTGCTGCCTGAGGCTCGACGACGCCGACGCCTTCTCAGCCGTCTGCACGGCGGCCGGCGTGCCGGAGCGCTCAGGCGGCTTCCCGCGCGTTCGCGCGCCTGTGCTGGAGCACTCGGGCCTGCGCATCGGGTATCTGGTCGACCCGGACGGGACGCTGCTGCGCCTCGTGCAGAACCCCTCCTGATCCTCCCCCGCCCGTCATCCTCGGGCTTGACCCGAGGATCAGACGTGGGGGCGGGCTGTGCGCTCCGGGCGGCCCGCAGACCGCGACCGTGCTTTCCTCGACGGAGCACCGGACCGTCTGGCCCTCGGGTCAAGCCCGAGGGTGACGGGCGGGAGAATAGCGAGCCCTAGAACGGCAGCAGGTTGCGCTGGCGGCTGTAGGCCATGGTGCCGACGTTGGCGCCGAGACGGAGGCCGACACCGGTGCGGATCGGGGCCAGGACGATGCCGTCGGCGGCCTGATAGTTCACGCCCACGCCCCCGACCAGATAGGCCGAGCCTTCCACGCCGGGATAGCGGCGGTAGATCATGTCGGGGTGATACAGGCCGTAGACCAGGGTGAAGACCCGGCTGGCGTTGCCGCCGACATCCCAGCCGATCGAGATGCCTTGCCAGAACACCTCCTGCGAGGCCGACAGGTCCTTCATGTGCAGGGCGCCGCGGCCGTAACGCAGGCCGACGCCGGCCGCGCCCGCCCCCTCCTCGCCCGCGATATAGGCGGTCGGGCGATCGCCCTGGTCGGCGAAGATGCGCTCGATGGCCGCCCCGATGGCCTCGGCGGCGATGCCCAGCTCGCGCGAGCCGGCGGCGATCAGCTCGTCGGCGGTGTAGGCCGGCGCCTCCTGGTCCGAGCGGATCGGGTAGTTGGGATCGGCCGCGGGGGCGGTGGCGCAGGCCGACAGGCCCGAGGCGCCGGCGGTGGCGGCGAGACCGGAAAGGATCAGCTGGCGGCGATGCATGGCTCTGGCTCCGAAGACGGGACGGGCTGGGCCCGACTCGCGCGGACCTGAGGCACCGTCACCGGCTTTTGCGGCAGCCTTGCGGCCCCAAGGTTAACGGAACCTTGCCGCCTGCCGGGACAGGTGCAGGATATCCTGCTTGACTCGTTTCGACGATTAGCTAATCATCGCATCATGAGTCAGGTTTTCAGGGCCCTTTCCGATCCGACCCGCCGGCGCGTGCTGCAGCTGTTGCAGAACGGACCGATGAGCGCGGGCGAACTCAGCGCGCACTTCGATGTCTCCAAGCCGACCATGTCAGCCCATTTCGCGGTGCTGAAGGAGGCGGACCTCGTCCACGCCGAGAAGGCCGGGAAGTCCGTCATCTATCACCTGAAGCTTTCGGTGCTCGAAGAGGCGCTGCTTGGCTTCGTCCAATCATTCGGCTCCGGCGCGGACGCTCCGGAGCCTAAAAAGGAGACTGCATCATGAACAGGGAAGTGGTTGGAAGCCTGGCCTGGGCCGGCGGCATCATCGCTCTCGCCCTTGCCGCCACCTTGGCGCGCCAGCAGGGCTATATCGACACCGAAATGGCGACCCGGCTCGTCCTCGGCGCAACCGGGCTGATGGTCGCCTGGTACGGAAACCAGATGCCGAAGCGTTTCGTGCCGAGCGAGCGGGCCCGGCAGGTCACACGGGTCGGCGGCTGGTCGCTGGCGTTGAGCGGTCTTGTCTACGCCGGACTGTGGGCCTTCGCCCCGTTCGACGTCGCGCTGATCGGCGGCTGCGGCGCCATCATCCTGGGGATCGCCGTGACGGTCGGTTACTGCCTGTCGGTGCGCGACAAGGCGAAGGCCGTCTGATCTGACCCGTGGCGCTGCCAAGGCTCAGCCCCGCAGCGTCGCGCCCGCCTTGCCCGCCGCGGCCACGACCTTCGCCGACAGGGCCTCGATCTCGGCCTCGGTCAGGGTCGCCTCGCGCGGCTGGACGACGACTTCCAGCGCCACCGACTTCATGCCCCCGGGGACGCCCGCGCCGCGATAGACGTCGAACACCCGGACGTCGGCGATCAGGGCCTTGTCCGCGTTCGCCACGGCCCGAACGAGGTCGCCCGTGGCCCGGCCTTCTTCCATGACGAAGGAGAAGTCGCGGGTCAGGGGCATCAGCGGAGGCAGGGTCGCCGCGCCCCGCGCCTTGGTGGCCTTGCCGCGCGGCTCCGGCACGGCGTCGAGGACGATCTCGAAGGCCAGCATGGGGGCGTCAGCGTCCAGCGCCTTGAGCACGCGCGGGTGCAGGGCCCCGAACTCGACCATGACGTTCTTCGGGCCGAGCTGGAGCCGGGCCGAGCGGCCGGGGTGCCACCAGTCGCGGTTCTGGCCCTGAACCAGCTGCAGCGACGCCGTCGGGGCGCCGAGCTCGTCCAGCAGGGCCATCAGGTCGCCCTTGAGCGCGAACAGGGCGTCCTCGGCCCCGCCGCCCCAGTGACGGGCGGAACGCGGCGCCACGAGCCCGGCGATAACGGTGCGCTGGCCGGTCGCGCTGTCGTCCAGATAGATCGGGCCAATCTCGAACAGGGCGACGTCGGGGTGGCCGCGGTCGGCGTTGCGCGCCGCCGCCTGGATCAGGTTGGGCAGGGCCGAGGGCCGCATGCAGTCGAGGTCGGCCGCGATCGGATTCTCGACCACCAGCCGCCGGTCGCCGCCGCCGAACAGGGCCGCGGTCGACTGTTTGGTGAAGGACCAGGTCACGGCCTCGGCGTAGCCCATGGCCGCCAGCGCCCGGCGGGCGGTGCGCACGCGCGCCTGACGCGGGTTGAGCACGCCCTTCGACGGCGCGCCGAGATCGGGCAGCGGGGTCGACGGCAGTTCGCCGTAGCCCTCGATACGGGCCACCTCCTCGACCAGATCGGCCGGGCCCTCGACGTCGCGGCGCCACGACGGCGGGGTCACGGTCCAGGGAGCGCCGCGCGCGACCTCGAAGCCGAGCCGGGTCAGGATTTCGGCGATGCGGTCCTCGTCCAGCGACAGGCCGGTCAGGGCGCCGACGCGGGCCGGATCGAAGGCGAAGGGAGCGGGGTTGGCCGGCGCTTCGCCCGCCACCACGATCTCCGACGGCTCGCCGCCGCACAGGTCGAGGATCAGCCGCGTCGCCAGTTCCAGCCCGGGGATGACGAAGGCCGGGTCGACGCCGCGCGCGAACCGGTACTGGGCGTCGGAGGTCAGGGTGAGGGTGCGGCCGGTCTGGGCCGTGACCAGCGGCTCGAACCAGGCGCATTCAACGAACACGTCCACGGTGTCGTCCGAGCAGCCGGTGGACTCACCGCCCATGACCCCGCCGAGGCCGATGGGTCGCTCGCCGGCGGCGTCGGCGATGACGCACATCGACGGATCGACCGTGTAGGTCTTGCCGTCGAGGGCGATCAGATGCTCGTGCGTTCCGGCGGCTATGCCTTCCGCCCCTTCGGACAGCTGGCCGCCGCGCACGACGATCTCGGACCCGACCAGCTTGGCCGCGTCATAGACGTGCAGCGGCCGGCAGCGGTCGTAGGCGACGAGGTTCGTCACATCGACCAGCCGATTGATCGAGCGCAGGCCGATGGCGGTCAGCCGTCGTTGCAGCCACTCGGGCGAGGGCCCGTTCTTCACGCCCCGGATCAGCCGGCCGGCGAACACCGGGCACATCTCCGGCGCCTCGATGCGCACGCGGATCGGCGACGGGAAGGTTCCGGGGACAGGGGTCACGGATGGCGTCTTCAGCTGACCCAGACTGGCCGCCGCCAGATCGCGCGCGATGCCGGCGACGCCCAGCCAGTCGGCCCGGTTGGGGGTGACCTCGAAATCGATCACCGGCTCGGCCCCGAACACGCCCGCGGCCGGGGTTCCGACGGTCAGGTCGTCGGCCAGTTCGAGGATGCCGTCGCTCTCGTCCGCCAGTTCCAGTTCCGAGGCCGAGCACAGCATGCCGTGGGAGACCACGCCGCGCACCGGCTTTTCGACGAGGGTGACGTCCAGCCCCGGCACATAGGCGCCGATCGGGGCGTAGATGGTCGTCAGGCCGGCCCGCGCGTTCGGCGCGCCGCAGACGATCTCCTTGCGCCCATCGACGGTATCGACCTGGCAGACCTGCAGCCTGTCGGCGTTGGGGTGGCGTTCGGCTGAAACGATCTTCGCCACGGTGAACGGGGCGAGGGCGGCGATGGGGTCGTGGACGTCCTCGACCTCGAGACCGGCCATGGTCATGGCGTCGGCCACGGCGGCCACATCAGCGTCCGTGTCGAGATGGTCCTTCAGCCAGGAGAGGGTGAATTTCACGCGAGGGTTCCGGTGGGGGCGACGTCGGACTGGCGCACGATGCCCGCCGTCAGATCGTTCAACAGGTCGTCGGAGCCGGTGAAGCCCACCTGGGCGAAGCGGCAGCGGATGAATTTGCAGTTCGACATGCCGACCACGCCGGCCATCTTCTGTCCCATCGGCTTGAACAGCAGGGTCTTCACGTCGCTGGTCGTGCCCATGTTGCAGCTGTCGAAGGAGGTGCCGGCCATCACCGCCATCACCGCCGGGCCCTCGATCACGCAGTCGGTGAAGGTCTTGCCGTCGATGGCCATGATGTCCGCATTCCAGTGATGCACGGCCAGCATCGGCAGCCAGACTGCTTCCTTCTCGAAGCTGGTGCGGGCGACCAGCGCGCGGCCGAAGGCTTCGTCGGGCGACATGGTGGCGGGAGCGTTGTCAGTCATGGGTCGGTCTTTCGATTGGCGGGCCGGCGTCAGTCGGTCGTCTTGACCTGTTCGATCAGCGTCCGGAGCAGGTCTTCGCCGCCGGTGATGCCGAGCGTGTGGAACTGGCAGTTGGTGAAGGTGCAGTTGCGGACCGGGATGGCGCCGATCGCCCTTTGGCCGCTCACCGGCTGGAACAGGATGTTGCGCAGGTCGCCGCCGCTCGGGCCGAAGTTGACGCCGTCGAAATGGGTCCCCTCGAGCACCAGCATCACCGCCGGGCCCTCGATGAAGCAGTTGGTGAATTCGCGGCCCTCGATGATGGCCCCGCCGCCGGCCTGGATGTTGGCGCGGTAGAGATCGAACAGGGCGAAATGGCCGCCGCTGAACGTCTTGCCCAGCGGATCCATCTCGCGCATCTCGACTTGCCGGGGCGGGGATTGATCGGTGGCCATCAGGACAGTCCGCTTGCGGGGTTGGGGGCGGCGAAGGCGGAGAAGCCGTAGTGGGCCAGCCACCTGGTGTCGGCCTCGAACATCGGCCGCAGGTCGGGGATGCCGTATTTCAGCATGGCGAGGCGATCGACGCCCATGCCGAAGGCGAAGCCCTGATACTCGTCCGGGTCGATGCCGCAGTTGCGCAGCACATTGGGGTGCACCATCCCGCAGCCGAGGATCTCCATCCAGCTGTCGCCCTGGTTCAGCTTCAGCTCGCCGCCCGAGCGGTCGCAGCGGATGTCCATCTCGGCCGACGGCTCGGTGAACGGGAAATGGTGCGGCCGGAAGCGGGCGTCGACGTCGTCGACCTCGAAGAAGCGCGCCACGAAGGTCTCCAGCGTCCACTTCAGGTGGCCCATGTGGATGGCCTTGTCGATCACCAGCCCCTCGACCTGGTGGAACATCGGCGTGTGCGTGGCGTCGCTGTCCTTCCGGAAGGTGCGGCCCGGGGCGATGATCCGGATCGGCGGCTTCTGCGACATCATGGTGCGCACCTGCACCGGGCTGGTGTGGGTGCGCAGGACCTTGCGCTCGCCGGTCTCCGGATCGGGCGTCAGGAAGAAGGTGTCGTGGGTCTCGCGCGCTGGATGTTTCGGCGGGAAATTCAGGGCGGTGAAATTGTGGAAGTCGTCCTCGATGTCGGGGCCTTCCGCCACCGCGAAGCCCATGTCGGCGAAGAGGGCGATCATCTCGTCCATCACCTGCATGGTCGGGTGGACGCTGCCCCTGCGGCGCGGGCGAGGCGGCAGGGTCAGGTCGACGTGCTCGGCCTGCAGGCGGGCGTCCAGCTCGGCGGCCTCCAGCTCTGCCTTCCTCGCCGCCAGAGCCGCCGACACCCGGTCGCGCAGGCCGTTGATCATCGGACCGCGCTCGCGGCGCTCGTCCGGGCTCATCGCCCCCATGCCCTTGAGCAGGCCCGAGATCGAGCCCGACTTGCCCAGCGCCGCCACGCGCAAATTCTCCACCGCGGCGGCGGTCTCTGCGCTGCCGATGGCGTTGATCAGGTCGAGTTCGAGCTGGTTCAGGTCGGTCATGGTCGCAGTCGTCTAGCCGCTAAGGCTCAACGCAAAAAGCCCCCCGGCGCGGGCCGGAGGGCTTTTGCGTCTTCCGTCGCCGGAAAAGCTTACGCCAGCGCGCCGCGGACCTTGTCGGCGATGGCCTTGAAGGCGGCTTCGTCGGCGGCCATGGCGGCCAGCACCTTGCGGTCCAGCTCGATGCCGGCCTTGCCCAGGCCGTGGATGAACTGGCTGTAGGTGAAGCCTTCCAGACGCGCGGCGGCGTTGATGCGCTGGATCCACAGGGCCCGGAAGTTGCGCTTCTTGGTGCGGCGGTCGCGGTAGGCGTACTGCCCGGCGCGGTCGACTGCGGCCTTGGCGGTGCGGATGGTGTTCTTGCGGCGGCCGTAGAAGCCTTTCGCCTGCTTCAGAACCTTCTTGTGCTTGGCGTGGGACGTTACGCCCCGTTTGACGCGAGCCATGATGTTTTTCCTCGGATGTCCCTATCGTTCGCGCCGCGGGCGCTCGCTGCTTGAGGGACGATTTTCAAATTCGATGCGGTGGGATCAGTTCGTGATGCGGCGCGCCGATCAGGCGTACGGCATGTAGGACTTGATCTTCTTGGCGTCGGCGTCGGCCATGACCGAGGTGCCGCGGTTCTGGCGGATGTATTTGCTGTTGTGGCTGATCAAGCGGTGCCGCTTGCCCGCCACGCCGGCCTTCACCTTGCCAGTCGCCGTGAATTTGAAGCGCTTCTTGGCGCCCGACTTCGTCTTCAGTTTCGGCATTTTCACTCTCTTTTTGAGTGGGCTACCGCTCTTCGGCCTATTTGAGCCCGAGGGGTGGTCGCCCTGTTTAGGAACCGCCCAGGCATGCCTGTTCGCCCGGCGGTTCGGTACGCGAAGGCGCGGCTTCTAGTCGAAGCAGGGCCTGATGGCAAGCGCTGACGGCCTTACGCCTAGCGCGGCGGGTTGTGCTCCTCAATGAATTCGATCGTCTCGGTCAGCATCTGCCGCCGCGTGGACGGGAAGGACAGCCAGTGGTCCTCGCCTTCCAGCGGCGTCATCTTCACCGTCTTGCCGGCCCGCCGCATGGCCTCGAACATGATCTCGCTCTGCTCGTAGAGAACGACCGTGTCGTCCCGTCCATGAAGCAGCAGGACCGGAGCCTTGATGGCCGAGACCAGGCGGGCCGGCGACCGCTCGTCCAGCGAGGCGTCGTTGTAGCCATCGCCGCCCATGAACCGGTTCCAGTAGCGGATCACCGGGTTGCGCGACTGGTTTCCGAACCCGACCGCCCGCGCCTCCGAACGCAGCATCTGGCGCAGGTCCGACACTCCGGCCACCGAAACGGCGCAACGATAGGAGTCGGGCTGCATCGCCACGCCGGCCAAGGCGGCGTATCCGCCATAGCTGGCCCCAACGACGCAGACCCGCGCCGGATCGACGATGCCGAGCCCGGCGAGATGGGCGATGCCGTCGGTCAGGTCGGTCTGCATCTTGCGGCCCCACTCGCCGTAGCCGGCCTGCAGATAGGCTTCCCCAAAGCCGTCGGAGCCACGGAACTGGGGCTGGAACACCGCATAGCCGCGCGCCGCCAGCGCCTGACTCCACCAGTCGAATTCGGCGTAGTCGCGCGACGCCGGCCCGCCGTGCGGAAGGAGGATCAGCGGCAGGTCGCGGCTTGGCCGCCCCCGGGGCAGGGTCAGATAGCCGTAAAGCTCCATGCCGTCGGCGGCGGTGTAGGTGATCATCGAGATCGGAGCGATGTTCTCCGGCCCTACCTCCGGATAGGCCCGCCCCACGACGGAGACCGAGCGGGCGGCGGCGTCGTACAGATAGTAGGTCCCGGAATCGGTGTCGCCCTCGCTGCGGACCACCACCGTCTGATAGTCCGAACTGAAGGACCCGAGGCGCAGCCGCTTGCCGGGCAGTCCCTGCACCAAGGTCGTCCAGGCCTGCTCCAGCCGGGGCTCGTAGAAGGTGTAGTCCGCGTCATCGCCGACAACGTCTAGCCCGACCAGACGTTGATTCCGGTCGTAGAGGGGCCCCGTCGCCGGGCCTTCCTGCCGACGTCGCTCTCCGGCCTCGCCGGTCGAAAGCGAAATCTCGGTCAGGTAGATGTCGGTTCCCTCCTGCGTCGAGACGATAACCTTGTCCGGATCCTGGGCGAAACCCCAGATTCCCGGGCCGTCGAGCGGGGCCGTCTGTTCGAACACGGTACGCCAGCCGCCGCCCGACGGAGCCGTCAGACGGGTGCGGGCGCTGTCCCTCGAAAGGGCGATACGCGCCGCGATTTCGCCGTCCGGCCGCACGAGGTAACCTACGGTGTCTTCCAGCCCCGTCGCGATACGGCGGCCGCGGCCGGAGTCCAGGTCCACGCGGTAGATGTCCTGGGTGTAGGCGTAGTCCTCGCTGGTCACCGCCTGCACGTACAGCGTCGGCTCGCCGCGGTAGTGTCCGCGCCAGCGATCGAACACCGCATTGATGACGCCCTTGTCGGCGGACCTCAGGACCCGCGCGACGCCACGGGTGCGGACGTTGACGATATCCAGCTGCGGCAGATGTATGGTGCTGATGAAGAGATGGGAGTTCAGAACCAGAGACTCGATCGCGACGTGATCCCTGGACACCCAGAAGACCCGGCTGGGCCGTCTGTCGCTCACATCGACGGTCACGAGCACCTCTCCGGACCGGGACTGAACCACCACTTGGGAGTCCCCGCCGCGCCGGCTGATGTAGGCCAGTTCGGTCCCATCGTCCGACACCGCCACGCTTTCGATCGCGGGCAGGGCGGCATAGGCCTCGATCGGGGCCGGCTGCGCCTGCGCCGCGACCGCTCCGCCGAGCATGGTGGCCGAGGCGGCGGCCACGGCGATGCAGAAATTCCGAATGAACATCGCCCCTCCCCAAGGTTCCGATAGCGCAACCGTAAGGCCCTCGCCCGGCGGAGCCAAGCGTCAAACGCGAGGCCGCTACTCCGCGGGTTGCGCGACGGCCGATCCCTGACGAAGCCGGAAGGCGCGGCCGGCGTTGATCGCCATCGCCGCCGCCGGAAGGGTCAGGGCCGCGCCGATCAGGAAGGGCCAGTCATGCCCGACGCCGGAAAAGATCGCGCCCGCCGCCATCGGTCCGAAGATCCGGGCGCTGGAGCTGGCGGCCATGTTCAGCCCCAGCATGGCCCCCTGGCGGTCCGGATCGACCGAGCGGGAGATCAGGGCCGAGATGTTCGGCATGGTGACGGCCATGCCGAAGGCGCCGACCGCCATGATCACCGGCACGAGGAAATCGGCGTCTGGCAGCATCCGGCTGGCGACGACCTGACCGACCAGTCCGCTTCCAAAGATCAGGCAGCCTACCGCGAGCACCCGCGCCTCGCCGAAGCGGCGGGCCAGCCGTCCGGCCAGGAAGCCCTGGCAGATGACCGAGACCACGCCGACCGCCATGAAGCTGAGGCCCACTTCACGCGCGCCCCATTCGTAGCGGGCCTCGGTCCAGAAGCCGAAGGTCGACTCCATGCCCGAGAAGCCGGCCATGTAGATCAGGGTCACCAGCAGCACCCGCGACACCACCGGATTGGCCACCGCGTCGTGCACCCCGCCGAGGAACGGCGGCCGCGCCGCCGCCGGATCGGCCTTGGCCCGGCTCTCCTTCAACAGCACCACGACCCCGACGGCGGCCAGCAGGCACAGGCCAGCGGCGACGAAGATGGGCAGCTGATAGCCCAGCGTCCCGAGGTCCGGCCGCGTGAGGAGTCCGCCCAGTCCCGGTCCGACGATGAAGCCCAGACCGAAGGCCGCGCCGATCAGGCCCATCCGGCCGGCGCGCAGTTCCGGCGGCGTGACGTCGGCGACATAGCCCTGGACGGTCGAGATGTTGCCTGCGCCCAGGCCGGTGAACAGCCGGACGGCGATGGCCAGCCAGATGTTCGGAACGAAGGCGAGGGCCAGATAGCCGGCGGCGTTGGCCAGCACGGTGATCAGCAGCACGGGCTTGCGGCCGATCCGGTCGGACAGCCGGCCCCAGAACGGCTCCGCCACGAACTGGCCGAGCGAATAGGCCGAGAACATCAGCGCCACCTGCCACGGCGGCGCGTCCAGCGTCTGGCCGTAAAACGGCAGCAGCGGCACGACGATGCCGAAGCCCACGAGGTTGATGAACACCACCGTGAACAGGACGCCGAGCGCGGATCGCGAGGGCTGGGGAGCGACAGGCGTCGGGGTCACGGTCATGTCCGGAAGACTGGGGCGCCGATCTCTCCGTCAGTCCGCCACCGCACGCAAGAGGCCGCAAGGCTCTGTGATGAAAAACGCCCCGGCCGGTTCCGGTCGGGGCGTCTCGAAACCGATGGCGTGTGGACGGCCTTCGCCCGTGGTCGCACCCCTCAGTTCGTCGGGCCCGCCGGATTGTTCGCCTCGAGGAACCGGACCGTCTCGATCAGCATCTGCCGGCGCGTCTCGGACCGCGACAGCCAATGATCCTCGCCGGGCAATTCCACGAACTCGACGGGCTTGCCGGCCCGTCTCAGGGCCTCGGCCATGATCCGGCTCTGTTCGATGGGCACCACGGTGTCGTCCTTGCCGTGAATCAAGAGCAGGGGGCTGTCGACGGAGGCCGCGAGCCGGGCCGGGGACAGTTCGTCGAGAGACCGGTCATTGAGTCGCTCCGCCCCCATGAACCGGTTCCAGTAGCGGATGGCCTGACTATCCCTCGTGGATTCGAGTTGCGCCTCCCGGTTGACCATGCGGCGCAGGTCCGAGACGCCGCTGACCGAGACTCCGCAGCGATAGACGTCGCCGTCGAGGGCCAGGCCCGCCATGGCCGCATAGCCGCCGTAGCTGGCGCCGACGATGCAGACGCGCTCCGGGTCGATCACGCCCTCGGTCGCCAGCCAGCGCACGCCGTCGGAGAGATCGGTCTGCATCTTGCGGCCCCACTCGCCGTAGCCGGCCTCCAGGAAGTCTCTGCCGTAACCGGTCGAGCCCCGGAAATTGGCCTGCAGCACGGCGTAGCCGCGGGAGGCCAGCGCCTGGGCCCACCAGTCGAAACCCGCCACGTCCCGGGACGCCGGTCCTCCATGGGCCAGGACCACCAGCGGCAGGCCCGAGGGTTCGGTCGCGCCCGGCGGCAGGGTCAGATAGCCGTGAATTTGCAGCCCGTCCTCGGCGGAGTAATGAATGGACCGCACGGCCCCCACCTGCCCGGGCGCGATGGCGGGATAGGCATCACCCACGATGTCGGCGACGCCGCGGTCGAAATCGACCAGCTGGTACTGGCCCGACTCCGCCGTGTCGGTGAACACGACAACCCGGTTCAGCGCGTCGTTCCACGACACCAGTTCAGGGGCCTTGTCCCTGAAGGCCCGTTCGACGGCCTCCCAGCGACGCGACGCCAGAGGGTCCAGAAACTCGTAGCCGACGCCCTCCTCTTTCATGCGGCCGGCTCCGATCAGCAGACGGGTGCGGGGATGGTGGACCAGGAAGTCCGGATGGTGCTCGAACGGCAGCCGGCTCCAGTCGCCGGTGTCCACATCGACCTCGAACAGGACGTCCGAAGCGTCGGCCTCCGGCGCGAGGTCCGGCCGGTCGGCGCCGACGACGACGGTGCGGGGCGTGCGGCCCATGCCGTGGAAGGCTGGAAGGTCGACCGGCGCGTCGACCGCCCAGGCCTCGCGGTAATTCCGACCGTCGGGCAGGCGCAAGGTCCAGCGGCCGGTCAGCTCGTCATAGCGCGCCATGGCGATGACCTGGCCTTCGCTGTCCAGCACATAGTCCTCGGTCGTGTGATCCATGTAGGCCACCGAACGGCCGCGCCCGGTCCGGAGGTCGATGCGATGCAGGTTGACCTGGCCGTTCGAGGCGTTGATCCCGCGCACGAACAGGGTGTCGCCCTCCCTGGTGCTGCGGACCGAGGCAGGCCCGTAAAGCACGGCCAGCACATCCGGTGTGCGATCCAGCACCTGGACCACCCTCTGTGTCTCCAGGTCGATCATCTGGCCGAAGAACAGCTCTGAGCGCGGCGCCCCCAGCGAGGCGATGTTGCGCGTCTGCGAAGTGACCACCAGAACCCGGCCTTCGCCGATCCACCGCAGGTCGCGTACCTTGAAGACGCCGATATCGGCGACGAAGAGGTTCTCGCCGGTCACGAGGCTGGTCACCGCGATCGCGCGGGTCTCGCCCGCGACGGTGATGCGGGCGATCCGCTCACCGCTGGGCGACAGCTGAATATGCTCGATGGCGGGCGTGGCGCCGTAGGCCTCGAGGGGCGCGGGAGCCGGGCTCTGGGCCCAGGCGTCTGGGCTTCCCACGCCGCTCAACGCGGCGACCGCGAGGGCGAACGCCATCATCCCTGACTTGAACACGCGCAACATCTCCCCCTTGCCGAGTATCCTTTTCCAACGCCGGCCGCCCCTGCCGCAAGGGTGCACGACCAGCGCGGCAAAAGAAAAGCCCCGACCGCTTCCGGTCGGGGCTCTCCAAAACACCAGGTCGCCCGGCCTATTTCGGCGCGAGGATCATGATCATCTGGCGGCCTTCCATGCGCGGCGCGTACTCGACCTTGGCCACTTCCTCGAAGTCGGCCTGGACCTTGTTGAGCAGCTTCATGCCCAGCTCCGGGTGGGCCATCTCGCGGCCCCGGAAGCGCAGGGTCACCTTGACCTTGTCGCCCTCGTCGAAGAAGCGGTGCATGGCCTTGGCCTTCACCTCGTAGTCGTGGGTGTCGATGTTCGGCCGGAGCTTGATCTCCTTCAGCTCGACGACCTTCTGACGCTTGCGCGCCTCGGCCTTCTTCTTCTGCTCCTGGAAACGGAATTTGCCGTAGTCGAGGATCTTCGCCACCGGCGGTTCGGAGGTGGAGACGATCTGAACCAGGTCCATGCCGGCCTCTTCGGCGGCTTCCAGCGCGGCGGAGGTGGGCATGACGCCCTGCTTTTCGCCGTTCTGATCAATCAGCAGAACGCGCGGCGCGCGGATATCGTGGTTCATGGGCGGCCCGTCCTTGACGGGCGGCTGGTTCATAGGACGGCGAATGGGCGTCGTTTCCTTTAAGTGGACGAAGGCGGTTTGCACGAGGGAGCGCGCCACGGATCGCGGCGTTCCCCTCAAGCGGCTCTATATGACCGCGAACGCCCGTCTCTTCAAGGTTTCGCAGGGCCCGGGGCGCCGATGCCCGCGCCGATGAACGCATCGTGCAGACCCAGCACCGCCTCGAACACATGATCGACCGTCAGGGCCTCGATCGGCGCGAACTCGCCACGCGTCTCGTTGGAGGCCACGGTGCGGGTCTTCGGCCCCCACGGACCGTACAGCCACCACTCGGTCGGACCGAACAGGCCCAGCGTTGGACGCCCCGCAGCGGCGGCCACGTGCATCAGTCCGGAATCGTTGCCGACGAACAGCGCCGCGCCGTTGATGGCCGCCGCCGAGGCGAGAATGTCGCCCTTGCCGACGAAGTCGAGGCCGCGGTCGCCCGCAGCCGCCAGGGCCGGCGCCGCGGGAGCGTGATCGCCCGGGCCGCCGACCAGCATGAATCGCCAGCCCGTGAAGCGGGGCTCGGCCTTGAGCTTCTCGACCAGCTGGCCCCAACGGTCGGCGGGCCAGCTCTTGCCCGGCTGATGGGCGATGGGGGCCAGGGCCAGGACAGGACCCGGTCCGGGCCCTTCCAACAGTTGCGGATCCAGCACGTCTCCCGCCTCGCGCTCGGCCCGGGCGTCAAGGAAGATCTCCGGATCCAGCGTCCGTTCGGCCCCCATCATCCGGGAAACCATCTCGACCTTGGGCAGGCCGGTCTCCAGTCCCCGGTGGTAAACTCGCCGCGTCTTCGCCCGCACCTGAAACGCCAGCGCCGAGCCGCGGATGTCGATGACCATGTCCCAGCGGGTGCGCCAGACCTGCTTCCACAGCTCGATCCAGTGTCCGGCGAACTTCTTCTTGTCGAGGATGATGACCCGCTCGACCCCCGGCGCGGACCGGAACAGCGGCGCGGGGGGCCGGCCGCAGGCGACGGTGATGCGCGCGCCCGGCAGCTGACGGCCGATTTCCCGGATCACGCCCGACGAGATGACGCAGTCGCCGATGCGGTTGGAGGTGACGAACAGAACCTTGGGTTCGGACACGCGGATTGGCCTTCGCTTCGCTTGCGGACGTTCGCTATCAGTCCCGAAACGATTGCGCGAGAGGGACGCCGATGGACGATCTGGAACGCCTGACCCGACCGGACGGCGAAACCCTGGCCCTGAAGCGCGTCAGGGGCTCGGGTCCGACCGTCGTCTGGATCGGGGGTTTCCGCTCGGACATGGAGGGAACCAAGGCCCTGGCTCTGGACGCGGCGGCGCGCGAGCGTGGCTGGAACTACGTCCGCTACGACCATTTCGCCCATGGCCGGTCATCCGGCGACTGGCGCAAGGCGACGATCGGGCGCTGGCGCGACGACGCCCTGGCCCTGATCGACAGCATCGAGGGGCCGGTGATCCCCGTCGGGTCGTCGATGGGCGGCTGGGTCGCCCTGCTGCTCGCGGTCGCCCGGCCTGAGCGGCTGGCGGGTCTGGTGCTGGTCAATCCGGCCCCCGATTTCACCGAGGACCTGATGTGGCCCGGCCTCGCCGATCACGAGCGGCAGGCCATCCTGCGGGAGGGCGAGACGCTGGTCGTCGAGGAGGCCCCCCCTGGTCAAGGTTTGGGCGAATACGTCCTGACGCGAACGATGTTCGAGGAAGCCCGGGAGTGGCTGCTGCTGCGCGGTCCCCTGCCGGTCGCCGCCCCCGTCCATATCCTGCAGGGCCGCGCCGACGACGTGGTGCCGTGGCGGCGTCAGATCATGCTGATCGAGCGTCTGACCGGCGCGGACGTGGCCCTCGATCTGGTCGAGGGCGGCGACCACCGCCTGTCGTCTCCCGCCGATCTCGCCCGCCTCATCGAAGTCGTTGAACGGAACCGCCGCTCAAGCTCTATAGTATCCCACGGTTAACCCGGAGAAACGCCATGCGTATCGTCCACTTCGCGGCCCCCGCCGTTCTCGCCGTCGCCCTGTCGGCCTGCGCCTCCCACGTGGGCCCGGACCGCTACCAGTCCGAATACGAGCGGCTGGCGGCGGACTGCACGGCTCGCGGCGGCGTCCTGTCGCCGACCGGCAGCCAGTCCGGCCGTCCCCAACTCGACAACGTCTGCAAGGTCACCGGCCAGCCCTCGAACCGCTGACGGATCAGAGCAGCGCGGCTATGGCCGCGCGGGCCTGCTCGCCGAGGTCCGGACGCTTCAGCGCCAGGGCGACGTTGGCGCGCAACAGGCCGATCTTGTCGCCGCAGTCGTGGGTCACGCCCTCGTACTCCACGGCGGTGAAGGTCTGGTCCTTCATCAGCCGGGCCATGCCGTCGGTCAGCTGGATCTCGCCCCCCGCCCCGCGGGGCTGGGTCTCGAGGATGCCGAAGATTTCCGGCTGCAGGATATAGCGGCCCGAGATCGACAGGTTGGACGGCGCCTCGCCGCGCGGCGGCTTCTCGACCATCCCCTTCATGCGGATATGACGGCCGTCGCGGTTCTCGGGATCCACGATGCCGTATTTGTGGGTTTCGCTCTCCGGCACGGCCTCGACGCCGATCACATTGCCGCCGACTTCTGCATAGACATCCGCCAACTGTTTCAGCGCCCCCGGCGCGGCGTCGACGATGACGTCCGGCAGCAGGACGGCGAACGGCTCGTCGCCGATGATGTCGCGGGCGCACCAGACCGCGTGGCCGAGGCCCAGCGGCTGCATCTGGCGCGTGAAGCTCATCTCGCCGGCGCTGGCCAGCTCGGCGTTCATCATGTCGAGGATGTCGGTCTTGCCCTTGGCCGCCAGCTGGGCCTCGAGCTCGATCTGGTGGTCGAAATAGTCCTCGATCGCCCCCTTCGAGCGGCCGGTGACGAAGACGATGTGCTCTATCCCCGCCTCGCGGGCTTCTTCCACGATGTAGCTGAGGATCGGCCGGTCGACGACGTTGAGCAGCTCCTTGGGCGTGGTCTTGGTGCCGGGCAGCACCCGCGTGCCGAGGCCGGCGACGGGCAGGACGGCCTTGCGAAGGCGGCGGGTCTGGTCGGTCATGCGATATCCTGAACGGCGAGGTCGGGCAGCCTAACGCATATCCTTCCGGTTCGCTTCGCGAATGGTGGAGGGGTCGGTGCGCCGCGATGCGATCACTCGACCGTGACGGACTTGGCCAGATTGCGCGGCTGGTCGACGTCGGTGCCCTTCTGCACCGCCACATAATAGGCCAGCAGCTGCACCGGCACCGCATAGACCAGCGGCGCGATCAGCGAATGGCACTCCGGCGCGTCGACGCGGCGAATGCCGGCGCCGTGCGGATCGGGGGCGGATTTCGGCGCGATCATGATCACCGGCCCGCCGCGCGCCGCCACCTCCTGCAGGTTCGACGCCGTCTTCTCGAACACCTCGTCCAGCGGGGCCAGCGCCACGATCGGGGTCAGTTCGTCCACCAGGGCGATCGGCCCGTGCTTCAGCTCGCCGGCGGCGTAGCCCTCAGCGTGGATATAGCTGATCTCCTTCAGCTTCAGCGCGCCTTCCATGGCCAGCGGGAACATCGCGCCACGGCCGAGGAACAGCACGTCGGTGGCCTTGGCCACGTCGTGGGCCACCGCCTTCAGCGCATCCTCCATCAGCATGGCCTCTGCGATCAGGCGCGGAGCCTCGAACAGGGCCCGGACCAGCTCGGCCTCCTTCGCGGCGTCGATCCGGCCGCGCTGCACGCCCGCCGCCACCGCCAGCGCCAGCAGGGCCGCGACCTGGGCGGTGAAGGCCTTGGTCGAGGCGACGCCGATCTCGGGCCCGGCGTGAGTCGGCCACAGCGTCCCGGCCTCGCGCGCCATCGAAGACGAATGGACATTGACCAGGGCCGCCGTCTTGAGGCCGTTCGCCTTGCACCATGACAGGCTGGCCAGGGTGTCCGCCGTCTCGCCCGACTGGCTGACCGCCACGGCCAGCGTCCCCGGCGTCAGCGCCGGCTGGCGGTAGCGGAACTCCGAGGCGATCTCGACGTCGCACGGCAGGCCGGCCAGCTTCTCGAAGGCGTAGCGGCCGATCTGCCCCGCGTAGAAGGCGGTGCCGCAGGCCACGATCTGGATGCGGTCGACGGCGGTGAAGTCGGTCTCGCCCGTCTTGGCCCGCCCGTTCACAAAGTCGAGGTATTCCGACAGGGTGTGCTGCACGCTGTCCGGCTGCTCGTGGATCTCCTTCTCCATGAAGTGGCGGTACTCGCCCTTCTCGACCAGGGCCGAGGAGGCTGAGACCTGCACCACCGGCCGGTCGACGGCGGCGCCGTCCACGTCGAACATCCGCGCGCCGGAGCGGTCGATGCCGACGTAGTCGCCCTCCTCCAGATACGAGATCTGCTGGGTGAACGGCCCGACCGCCAGCGCGTCGGAACCGAGGTACATCTCGCCCTCGCCCCAACCGACCACCAGCGGGCTGCCGCGCCGGGCGCCCATGATCAGTCCGTCCTCGCCCTCGATCAGCACCGCCAGCGCATACGCCCCGGTCAGCCGGTCGAGGACCGCCTTGAAGGCGACCAGCGGATCGTTCCCGCGCGACAGCTCCCGGTCCAGCATGTGAGCCACCACCTCGGTGTCGGTCTGGCTCTCGAAGACGTGGCCCTCGGCGGCCAGTTCGGCCTTCAGTTCGGCGAAATTCTCGATGATGCCGTTGTGGACCAGAGTCACCCGCCCGGCCTTGTGCGGATGGGCGTTGGTCGTCGTCGGCGCGCCGTGGGTGGCCCAGCGGGTGTGGCCGATGCCGACGGTGGCGTTCAGCGGTTCGGCGGCCAGCACGGCCTCCAGCTCGCGGATCTTGCCCTTGGCGCGGCGGCGCTCGATGCGCCCGTCGACCAGCGCCGCCACCCCGGCCGAGTCATAGCCGCGGTATTCCAGCCGCTTCAGGCTGTCGATCAGCCGGGGAACCGCCGGGCCCGTACCGGTCACGCCGATGATGCCGCACATACTCAATGTCTCCTGGGCGCTCCGGCCCGTCTGTAGGCTCCGCCTTCTCCGCCGTCATCCTCGGCTCGACCTGAGGATCAGGGGAAAAGCCGGGCTGTGCGGCGGAGAACGGCCCCGCGACCGCGACCGTGCGCCCCCCACCGAGCACCGGATGGTCTGATCCTCGGGTCGAGCCCGAGGATGACGGTTCAACTTCTGCTCAACAGGCTCTAGGAGGTGTCTGGCGAACCGGCACTTAAAAACCGGTTTCCGATGATTTCGGGCGGAGGACAAGGCTTGGGCGAGAGACGCTATTTCGGCACCGACGGCATCCGCGGCCGCGCCAATTCGCACCCGATGACCGCCGAGGTGGCCCTGCGCGTCGGCCTCGCCGCCGGCCGCATGTTCATGTCCTCCGACGACCGCCGCCACCTCGTGGTGATCGGCAAGGACACCCGCCTTTCCGGCTACATGATCGAGCCCGCCCTCGTCGCCGGCTTCTCGGCCGCCGGCATGGACGTGCGCACCTTCGGCCCGTTGCCGACGCCCGGCGTGGCCATGATGACCCGCTCGATGCGGGCCGACATCGGGGTCATGATCTCGGCCTCGCACAACTCCTACCTCGACAACGGCATCAAGCTGTTCGGCCCCGACGGCTACAAGCTGTCCGACACCGTCGAGCTGAAGATCGAGTCGATGATGGACCAGGCGCTCGACGCCGATCTGGCCCCGCCCGACGCGCTCGGCCGGGTCAAGCGCATCGACGACAGCCAGGCCCGCTACGTCGAGATCGCCAAGGCCAGCTTCCCCAAGGGCCTCAGCCTGCAGGGCCTGCGCATCGCCGTCGACTGCGCCAACGGCGCTGCCTACAAGGTCGCGCCGACCACCCTCTACGAACTGGGGGCCGAGGTCTGCGCCGTCGGCGTCGAACCGAACGGACTGAACATCAACGCCGATTGCGGCTCGACCCATCCCGAGACCCTGGCCGACGCCGTGCGCACCTATCGCGCCGACATCGGCATCGCGCTGGACGGCGACGCCGACCGGGTCATCATCTGCGACGAGAAGGGCCAGGTCGTCGACGGCGACCAGATCATGGCCATGGTGGCGCTGGACTGGGCCCGCCGGGGGCAACTGAAGGGCGGCGGCCTCGTCGCCACCGTCATGTCCAACCTCGGGCTCGAGCGCCGGCTGCAGGCCGAGGGGCTGACTCTGGAGCGGACCAGGGTCGGCGACCGCTACGTCATGGAGCGGATGCGCGAGGGTGGCTTCAACCTGGGCGGCGAACAGTCCGGCCACATCATCCTGCACGACTACGCCACCACCGGCGACGGCCTGATGTCGGCGCTGCAGGTGCTCGCCGTGCTGGTGGAAAGCGGTCGGCCGATGAGCGAGCTGGCCCGCCAGTTCGACAAGGTCCCGCAGAAGCTCGAGAACGTCCGCTACAAGGCCGCCCGGCCGCTCGACGACGCCGCCGTCAAGGCCGCCATCGCCGACGCCGAGGCCCGCCTCGCCGGCCAGGGACGGCTGCTGGTCCGTCCGTCGGGCACCGAGAAGCTGATCCGCGTCATGGCCGAGGGCGACGATGCGACGCTGGTCAAGGCGGTCGTCGCCGATGTCTCGGCGGCGGTGAAGGCGGCGGTCTAGCCCGCGACCGGCGCCGCGCCCGGGGCCATGACCACCGCCGGCGCCTTCTCCACAAGCCGGAAGGACAGCAAGGCGCAGACGCCTTCGGGTTCGTAGCGGACCCGCGCCCCGCCGTGCTGAGGGTTCAGGGCGCTGGCCAGCAGCCGGGTGCCGAAGCCGGCCCGCGTCGGCGGGGCGACCGGGGGGCCGTCCCGCTCGCGCCATAGCAGGGTCAGGAACCTCAACCCCTCCGAGTCGTGGGAGAGATTCCAGTTGATCTCGACCCGGCCCTTCGGGATCGACAGGGCGCCGTATTTGGCCGCGTTCGTCACCAGCTCGTGCAGGACCAGCGACAGGGTCACCGCCTGCGAGGGGAGCAGTTGCACCGGCTCGCCCTCCAGATGGACTCTCGGGACCGGCCCTTCGAAGGCCCGGGTCACGTCTCGGATGATCGCCTCCAGCTCGGCCCCGGCCCAATTCTGGTCGACCAGCACATTGTGCGCGCTGGACAGAGCCATGATCCGGGCGGTCAGATCGTTGCGGACCCCGGCATTCACCCCCGCCGATCTCAATGTCTGGTCGACGACCGACTGGACGGTTGCGAGCGAGTTCTTCACCCGGTGACTCAGCTCGTTGAGCAGCAGGATGCGCTGGTCGTCCGCCCGCTTCAGCGGGGTCTCGTCGCGGAAAACCTTCATGACCACGGCGTCGCCGTCCACCAGCGGCAGCGTCAGGCCATTGGCCCAGAAGCGGGACCCGTTCCAGTGCAGATGCCAGCGGGAGTCCTCGCAACGGCCTTCCGCCAGCGCCTTGCGAATCTCCTTGATATGGGCCCCGGCGGCGCGGTCAGCCTCAGTGAAGATCGCGCTGATATTCATGCCCAGCGCCTCCTCGCGGGACCAGCCGGTGAGCGCCTCGGCGTCCGCCAGCCATTCCGTGACGGTCCCGTCTTCCGTCATCGCTATGATGGCGTAGCCCCGCATGTTGTCGATGATCTTCGCGGCGAAAGCGGCAGGCACCCGAGGCATGCAGGCTTAACGCGGCTGAGCCGTTTCCGTGCCTTTCGGCGCCGCCCGAACCCGGGCCCTCGAATTGGGTCATGGAAAGCAGGCCCCGCGTGGCGCAGTCTGGCCTCATGATTCCTCCGCGCGCGCCGGCGCCTGGCCCTTTTTCCGTGGCCGGGGCCGCCCTGTCCCTGATCCCCGGCCTCGCCGCCTGTGCGGCGGTGGCCATCGCCGCGCTCGCCGTCCAGGCGCTGGAGCTGCGGCTGTTCGGGCGCGGCTGGATCGACGCCATCGTGCTGGCCATCCTGATCGGCGCCGCGATCCGCTCGGTGTGGACCCCGCCGGCCTCGGTCCGCCCTGGAATCGAGTTCAGCGCCCGGACCCTGCTGGAGGTCGCCGTGGCCCTGCTCGGCGCCTCGGTCAGCGCCGCGACGGTGATGGCCATCGGGCCGGGGCTGCTGGCCGGAACGGTGGTGATCGTGGCCCTCGCCATCGCGGCCAGCTACGGCCTCGGCCGACTGCTGCGCCTGCCGCGGCGCATGGCGGTGCTGATCGCCTGCGGCAACGCCATCTGCGGCAACTCGGCCATCGCCGCTGTGGCTCCCGTCATCGACGCCGACGCGCGCGACGTGTCGGCGGCCATCGCCTTCACCGCCGTGCTCGGCGTCGTCGTCGTCCTCCTGCTGCCGTTGCTCGGCGTGGCGTTACAGATGAGCGGCGTCCAGTACGGCGTTCTGGCCGGCCTGACTGTCTACGCCGTGCCGCAGGTGCTGGCCGCCACCATGCCGGTGGGGGCCGTCGCCGCCCAGGCGGGGACCCTGATCAAGCTGGTCCGCGTGCTGATGCTCGGTCCCGTCTGCCTCGCCCTCGCCGTGGCGGTCGCCCTGCGCCGCCGGTCGCAGCCCGGCGCCGCCGATGCCGGGGCTCCGGCCCCTCGCGTGCCGCTCCGCCACCTGCTGCCGTGGTTCATTGTCGGCTTTTTGCTGATGATGGCCGCCCGTTCGACGGGCCTGGTCCCGGCCGCCGTCCTGCCGGTTCTCGGCTGGCTGACCACGGCTCTGACGGTGCTGGCCATGGCCGCGCTCGGCCTCAGCACCGACGCGCGCGCCGTGGCCCGCTCCGGCGTCCGCATCACCGCCGTCGTGACCCTGTCGCTGCTGGCCCTGCTGGGGCTGGCGCTGGGCCTGATCGGCCTGCTGGCGCTGGTCTGAGCCCCCTCAGATTTCCTGATTGTAGGCGCCGATCTCGCCGTATTTGGCCAGCCGCGGCTTCACCTCGTCGCGGAACAGGGCGCGCATGTCGTCCTCGGAGCGCATGCTTTCGACCACCACCACCAGCTCCGGCTTGTTGGACGACGCCCGGACCAGCACCCAGCTGCCGTCCTCAAGATGCACCCGCACCCCGTTGACGGTGATCGCCTCAACGATCTTCCGGCCGAGGATCGAGCCGCCCGACGCCGCCAGCGCCTCGTATTCGGCGACGATGCGGGACAGCACCTCGTATTTCAGCTCGTCGTCGCAGTGCGGCGACATGGTCAGGCTGGTCCAGGCGTCCGGCAGGGCCCTCTTCAGGTCGGAGAGCTTCTTCCCCGGATTGCGGTCGAGCATGGCCAGCACCGCCCCCGCCGCGACGATGCCGTCGTCATAGCCGTGGCCCAGCGGGGCGTTGAAGAAGAAGTGGCCCGACTTCTCGAAACCGGCCAGCGCGCCCAGCTCCGCCGTCTTGCGCTTGATGTAGCTGTGGCCGGTCTTCCAGTAGACGGTATCGGCCCCGTTCGCCTTCAGCACCGCGTCGGTCTTGTACAGGCCGGTCGATTTCACATCGACGACGAAGGTGGCGTTCGGGTGCAGGGCCGACAGGTCGCGGCCCAGCATCAGGCCGATCTTGTCGGCGAAGATCTCCTCGCCGGTATCGTCGACGACGCCGCAGCGGTCGCCGTCGCCGTCGAAGCCGAGCGCCACGTCCGCCCCCGTCTCGCGCACCCTGGCCGCCATCTGCATCAGCATGGCGTGGTCCTCGGGGTTCGGGTTGTATTTCGGGAAACTATAGTCGAGCCGGGTGTCCATCTCGATCACCTCGGCGCCCATGCGGCGCAGGGCCTCCGGCGCGAAGGCCCCCGCCGTGCCGTTGCCGCAGGCCGCCACCACCTTGACCGGCCGGGTCAGCTTCGTCTTCGAGACGATGTCGGCGATATAGCGTTCGCGGAAGTCCTCGACCCGGGTCAGCATGCCGCCGGCGCGCGCCACGCCCTCGCCGTTGAGCACGATGTCCTTCAGCCGGCCGATCTCGTCGGGGCCGAAGGTCAACGGCGGCTGGGCCCCCATCTTGACCCCGGTCCAGCCGTTCTCGTTGTGGCTGGCCGTGACCATGGCCACGCAGGGGCAGTCCAGTTCGAACTGGGCGAAATAGGCCATCGGCGACAGGGCCAGGCCGATGTCGACCACCTCCATGCCGCCTTCCAGCAGACCCAGCGTCAGGGCCTGTTTCACCGCCAGCGAATAGGAGCGGTAGTCGTGGCCGACCACGATGCGCGGCCGCTGCCCGATCTCGTGCACATAGGTCGCCAGCCCGAGACCCAGCGCCTGGATGCCCAGCAGGTTGATCTCCTTCTCGAGGATCCAGCGGGCGTCGTATTCGCGGAAGCCCGTCGACTTCACCAGCGGCACGGTCTCGTAATCGGCCGTGTTCGGGCGAAGGTCCTGGCGGGGCTTGATCATGATCGGTCCTTGTCTGAACGGCGCCCGGTATAGACAGGCGGCCGGAGGCTCACAACAACGCGGGAACGGCGCTATGGGCGCCGCGTTGCCGAGAAACCGGAGCAACCTTGACCGGTCCCGACCCCCGGCCTACCCCGAACCGACATCATCGGAGACCTGAATGCCTCGCCTGATCCTGCTGCGCCACGGCCAGAGCCAGTGGAACCTGGAGAACCGCTTCACCGGCTGGGTCGACGTCGACCTGACCGCGGAGGGCGAGGCCCAGGCGCGGCGCGGCGGCGAGCTGATCGCCGGGGCCGGCTTCACCCCGGACGTCATGTTCACCTCGGTCCTCAGGCGGGCGAAGCGAACCGGCGCCCTGGCGCTGGACTCGGCCGGGCTGAAGGACGTGCCGGTGATCGAGGACTGGCGTCTGAACGAACGCCACTACGGCGGCCTGACCGGCCTCGACAAGGCCGAAACCGCCGCCAAGCACGGCGAGGACCAGGTGAAGATCTGGCGGCGCAGCTACGATGTCCCGCCTCCGCCCCTGGCCCCCGGCGGCGAATACGACTTCGCCTCCGATCCTCGCTACGCCGGCCAGACCATCCCGGACACGGAAAGCCTCAAGACCACGCTCGACCGGGTGCTGCCCTACTGGAACGAGGCCATCGCGCCGCGCCTGCGGGCCGGCGACGACGTGCTGATCGCGGCCCACGGCAACTCGCTCCGCGCCATCGTCAAACACCTGTTCGCCGTGCCCGACGACCGCATCGTCGGCGTGGAGATTCCCACCGGCAATCCGCTGGACATCACGCTGGACGCCGATCTCAAACCGACCGCCGCCCGCTACCTCGACGAGGCCCGGGCGACCGAACTGCCGCCCTTGCCGGGAGCCTGAACCATGACGGACGCGCAGCAGGCTTCCGACGACATCCGCTTCATGGGCCGGGCCATCACCCTGGCCAAGGCGCGGATGGGCCAGACCTGGCCCAATCCGGCGGTCGGCTGCGTCATCGTCAGGGACGGCGAGATCGTCTCCGAGGCCGCCACCGCCCCCGGTGGTCGTCCTCACGCCGAGGAGCAGGCCGTGCCCGCCGCCGGCGACCGGGCGAGGGGCGCCACCGCCTATGTCACCATGGAGCCGTGCGGGGCGCGCTCCTCGGGCCGCACCTCCTGCTCGAACTACCTGATGGACGCCGGCATCGCCCGGGTCGTGGTCGCCGCCGTCGATCCGTCGCCCTTCGCCTCCGGCCGGGGCGTCGAGCGGCTGAAGAAGTCGGGCCTGCAGGTCGAGACCGGCCTGCTCGCCCAGGACGCGGCCGTGCTCTACGAGGGCTATCTGCACCGGGTCGAAACCGGGCGGCCGATGGTCCGGATCAGCGATACGGGCGAGGGCTTCGACGCCCGCTTCGCCGCCTCGCCCAAGGCCGATCTGACCACCGAGCTGAAGCGTCTCGGCGAGGCCGGCTACACCCGCGTCTGGGTCAGTCCCGGCGAACTGGCCGACGCCCTCGCGGATCAGGGCCTGCTGACCCGATAACCCTCCTGATTCATCACGTTTTCTTAAGCGGAGGCGTGCCATTCTGGGGCAATGTCGGGAAGCAACGCCCCCTCCGCCGCCAGAAGGCGTATCGATCAGCAGGAGCTGGACGCCATCTGCGCCCGGCACGACCGCCTGTGGCAGGCCAAGCCCGGCGGCGCCCGCGCGGTCTTCGCGTGGCTCGATCTGTCGGGCCTGTCGCTGGCCGGCCGCAACCTCGCCGACGCCGACTTCGCCGCCGCCAACCTGATCGGCGCGGACCTGTCGGGGGCCAAGCTCGACAACGCCACCTTCTTCGGTGCCGACATGCAGGACTGCCTGCTGCTCGACGCCAGCCTGCGCCGGGCGGACCTGCGCGGCGCCTGCCTGCGCGGCGCGGACCTGACCGGGGCCGATCTGTTCGAGGCCGACCTGCGCGAGGGCACCATCGCCGCCGCCGACTCCAAGCTCGGCTTCCGCGTCGTCGAGGCCAAGCAGCGCAACGACACCCAGGCCTCGGGCGCCTGTCTCGCCGGCGCCAATCTGGAGCGCTCCAAGCTGACCGGGATCGTCGCCGTCGCGGCCGACTTCTCCGACGCCATCATGAAGGACTGCAAGCTGGTCCGGGCCAATCTGAAGCAGGCCAGCTTCCGCGGCGCCGACATGGCCGGGGCCGACCTCTCGGGCGCGGACCTGTCAGGCTGCGATCTGCGCGACGCCGTGCTGGTCGGGGCCAAGATGGCCATGTGGCGGACCGACGGCGCGAACATGGCGGGAGCCCTGACCGACGACCGCCCGGTCGGCGCCCCGGTCGACAAGATGCCCGCCGCCGAGATGCTGTCCGAACACGCATACTGGTGCGAGACCGGCGGGGCCGCGGGCCAGCCCTCCGTCTTCGACGGCGTCGACCTCCGGGCGCTGCGCTCGATCACCGGCTACAATCTGACCGCCCTTTCGGCCAAGGGCGCCGTCTTCTACGGCCTCGACATGGAGGGGGTGCAGCTCCAGGGCGCGCACCTCGAGGGCGCCGACCTGCGCTCCGTCAACCTGAAGGGCGCCGACCTGCGCGGCGCCCGCCTGGCCCGCGCCCGCCTCAACGGAGCCGACTTGCGCGAGGCCCAGCTCGGACCGCTGATGATCGCCCAGGACCGGCTGCTGCCGGCCGACCTGACCGGCGCCTGCCTGAAGGGGGCGGACCTTTCGGGAGCCGACCTGAAGCGGGCCAACCTCACCGAGGCCGACCTGACCCGCGCCACCCTGCGCGGCGCCTGCCTGCGTCAGGCCGATCTGACCGGAACGATCACCACCGGCGCCCGCGGCCTCGAGATCGACACCGCCGCCTGACGCGAAAGAGGGGCGACGCGAGCGCCGCCCCTCCCGAGGTGTGCAGCAAGGAACCGGCCGTTACGCCGCCTTGCCCTTCTTGCCTTCGATCAGCTTCGAACCGCCGCCGATCTCGATGCGGCGGGGCTTCAGGGCTTCCGGAAGCTCCCGCTCCAGTTCGATCGACAGCAGGCCGTTGACCAGATCGGCGGTCTTCACCACCACATAGTCGGCCAGCTGGAAGCGGCGCTCGAAGTCGCGCTCGGCCAGGCCGCGGTGCAGGAAGTTCCGCTCATTGCCGTCGTCATTCGCGGTCTTGCGGCCGGTGACGGTGAGCAGGTTCTCCTTGACCTCGATGTTCAGCTCGTCGGGCTTGAAGCCGGCGACGGCGATCTCGATGCGGTAGGCGTTCTCGCCCGTGGTCTCGATGTTGTACGGCGGCCAGCCGTTCTCCTGGCTGGTGCGCGCGGCGCTTTCCAGCAGGCTGGCGAGCCGGTCGAAGCCGACGGCGGAACGGTAGAGCGGGGTGAAATCATACGTACGCATGTCATCCTCCTGAGGATCAGCAAGGTTGAGCCGCCCCTGCGCTTTGAGCCCGGGACGGCGGTGGGAGTTCAGGCCCGACGGTCCGATGCTCGGCCCCATCCGGTCTGGAGGACCCGATGTCGGCGTCCTCGCAGACAGATTTGGGATGGCCGAAAACACCGTCAAGGGGCGCCCCTCGGCATTCTTCGGCGCCGCATTCTGTCGCCGCCTCGCATCGTGACTTGCCGGGCGGGGCCGAACCCAGCAGGGTCTCCGCCTCTCTTATTCCCTGGAGACGAACCGGATGCGACTGATCGCTCTCGCCCTGACCGCGGCCCTGGCCCTGCCCGCGGCCGCCGCCGCCCAGACCCTTCCGGCGCTCCCCTCGCTGGACGAGACGCCGGCCCAGCGGGCCGCCCGGCGCGCCGCCATGACCCCGCCCGTGCCCCAGGAGGACATGGCCCTGCAGGCGGCGCTCGCTTCGCCGACCCGCCCGGCCGCCGATGTGGCGCGGGACGTCTACCGGCGGCCGTTCGAGACCCTGACCTTCTGGGGCCTGACGCCGGGATCGACGATCATCGAGATCGAGCCGGGCCGCGCCGGCTGGTGGCGCAACATCCTCGAGCCCTACGCGGCGGCCACCGGCGGGACCTACGTCCCCGTGAGCCGGCCGCTTGAGGGCATGGGTGTGGCCGACGGATCCGCCGACATGGTCGTGGTCGCCCGAGCCTTCCACAACTGGCACCGCGCGGGCCGGACCGAGCCCTACCTCGCCGCCTTCTTCAAGGCCCTCAAGCCCGGCGGCGTGCTGGCGATCGAACAGCACCGCAGCGTCGACGGCCTGAACCCCGACCAGACTGCGCCGACCGGCTACATGCCCGAGAGTTACGTCATCCGGGCCGCCTTGGCGGCCGGCTTCGTGCTGGACGCCCGCAGCGAGCTGAACGCCAATCCGAAGGACGACCGCGACCATCCCTACGGTGTCTGGACCCTGCCGCCGACCCGCGTCGCCGCCCCGCGGGAGGGCAACGCCAACGACCGGCCGACGCCCCTGACCGACGCCGAGCGGGCCGCCTTCGACGCGGTCGGAGAGAGCGATCGGATGACCCTCCGTTTCCGCAAGCCCGCCTGATGCAGTCAGTCGCCGCAACGGCTTTGACCGGTCATGGGAACAGGGTTAAGCCCTTGGCGGACGGGGACGAACCGTACGGCGCGGACGCCTCGCGGGGGACTTGAATGGCTGAACGAACAGAGGGCTGGCGACCGCTTGCGTCGCGCCGGAGCATTCTTTCCGGCGGGGCCGCCCTGCTTGTGCTGACCGGCTGCAGCCGGGAGAAAACCGCCGAACCGCCGCCCCAGCCCGACGGCCCGCCCAAGGGCTCGCTGGAATGGGCCGTCGCCGGGCCCTGGCGCGCCCAGGACCAGGCGCGGGACGTCTGGCGCCACCCGATGGAGACGCTGCGCTTCTTCGGCCTGCAGCCCCGTATGACGGTCGTCGAATTCTGGCCGGGCAGCGGCTGGTGGACCGAGATACTGGCGCCCTATCTGGCCGAGGGCGGCGGCCGCTATATCGCCGCCGGCTTCCAGACCGGACCCGGCGCTGACCCCGCCCAGACCCAGCTGACGGCGGCCTTCCAGGAGCGGTTCACCAACGACCGTCGCCTGTATGGCGAGGTCGAGCTGTCCGAGTTCGGCCCGACCTCCGGCCCTGTGGCGCCGGCCGGCACGGTCGACATGGCCCTGTTCATGCGCAGCATCCACGCATGGATGGCGGCGGGGATCGCGGAGAAGGCCTTCGCCGACGCCTACGCCGCGCTGCGGCCGGGCGGCATTCTCGGCATCGAGCAGCACCGGCTCGGCCCGGACAAGGATCAGGATCCCACCGCGGCGAACGGATACGTCCAGGAGGCGTTCGTCAAACAGCTGGCGGCCGAAGCCGGATTCGTCTTCTCCGCCGCGTCGGAAATCAACGCGAATGAAAGGGATACCAAGGATCATCCGTTCGGCGTCGAGACCTTGCCGCCGATGGGCCTGACCGCTCCCCGCGGATCGCCGCCGGACCCGACCTTCGACCGGTCGAAATACGACGAGATCGGCGAAAGCGACCGCATGACCTTGAGATTCAGGAAACCCGAGTGAGCCGAGCCGCCGCCTACGCCGCCAACGCCCCTCTGATGGGAGTTCCGGGCGCCTCCGCGCCTCCGGGCGGGACCGGAGAGTGGTTCCGGGGGGCCGGCGGCCTGCGCCTGCGCGCCGCCTTCTGGACGCCCTCGGCCCTCGTCACCCGCAAGCCGCGCGGCACCGTCATCGTCAGTCCCGGCCGGACCGAGCCGATCGAGAAATATTTCGAGGTGATCGGAAACTTCCTCGCGCGGGGCTGGTGCGTCCTCGCCCACGACTGGCGCGGCCAGGGCCTGTCCGCCCGCCTGCTGCCCGATCGCCTGAAGGGTCACGCCCGCGCCGTCGAGGAATTCCTCGACGACTACGCTCGCCTTCTGGACGCCTACGAGGCCCGCGCGCCCAAGCCGTGGATCATGGTCGGCCATTCGATGGGCGGCGCCTTCAACCTGATGACGCTGCAGGGCGGCGAAGAACGCTTCTCGGGCGCGCTCCTGAGCGGGCCGATGCTGCGCATCAAGACCGGCAAGCGGTCGATGTGGTCGGTCAAGCTGGCGGTGCGCTGGAACCTGCGTCACGGCAAGGCGGGGGACTATGTGCTCGACAACCCCGACGATCCGTTCGACCACACCTTCGAGAAGGACGCCCTGACCACCGACGAAAGCCGCTACGAACAGTGGCGCCAGCAACTCTACGCCTGCCCCCATCTCGCCGTCGGCGGTCCGACCTGGGGCTGGCTGGCGGTGGCGCTGGACGCCGGAGAGCGGGCGCTCAAGCCCAAGGCCCTCAAGTCGGTGCGCATTCCGGTCGCCATCGTGCAGGCGGGCGAGGACGACCGCGTCTGGAAACAGACCAACAAGTGGGCCGCCCGACGCCTCGGTCGTGGCCGCTATGTCGAGATTCCCGGCGCGAAGCACGAGGTCATCATGGAGACCGACGAACGGCGCGCGGTTTTCCTCGACGAGTTCGACGCCATGGGCGCCTATGTCTCGCCGGTAGAGGATCTGTCGCCGGTCGCGGCGGCCCCCGTCGCAGGCGAACCGACGGAAGCGGCCTAGAGCGCGGCGCGCCGGAGAGCCACCAGCGCCTGCTCACTCAGCCGCGCGTCGCCGACGGCGAGGATTTGGCCGCTGTCGTCCGGCGCCGCGCCGCGCCAGTTGGTGACCTCGCCCCCGGCCGCCTCGATCACCGGGACGAGGGCCGACCAGTCCCACACCTTGAGCGCGCTCTCGGCCACCAGATCGATCCGGCCTGCCGCCAGCATGGCGTAGGCGTAGGCGTCGCAGCCCAGCCGGGCGAGCCGGGCCGCGGCGCGCACCTGCGTCCAGGCGCCCAGTTCGGCGCCGGTGAACAGGTCGGGATCGGTGGTGGCGATCAGGGCGTCGTTCAGGTGGGCGCAGGACCGCACCGCCAGCGGCGTCTCCGCCCGGCCCCGCAGCAGGCGCGCGCCCGAGGGGCCGCCCACGAAGATCTCGTCGAGATAGGGCTGGCCGATCACGCCCGTCGTCGGACGCCCTTCGGCCCTGAGGGCGATCAGATTGGTCCACAGCGGCAGGCCGGCGATGAAGGCGCGGGTGCCGTCGATGGGATCGAGGACCCAGACGTGGTCGGCGTCGGGCCGGTCCTCGCCGTACTCCTCGCCGATCACGCCGTGCGAGGGATAGCGGGCGGCGATCAGGCGCCGGATGGCTGCCTCGGCCTCGCGGTCGGCCTGGGTGACCGGATCGAAGCCGGCGGCGCCGCCCTTGTCGGCCTGCTCGCAAGCCTCGCGGAAATACGGCAGGGAAACGCGGGCCGCCTCGCGGGCCAGTTCGACGGCGAAGGCTTCGTACTCGGTCATGCAGGCGGGATACTCACGCCCCGCCCGCATGTCACCGTCTCATTGCCCGATTCAGGCCGCTCCGCCCTCGGCGTGCAGCGACTTGGCGAGATCGAGCAGCCGCCGGCGCGGCTTCTCGTCCAGCTGGTAGTAGGCCTGGATCAGGTCGAGCGTTTCCTTGCGGGAAAACATCTCGCCGCCCTGGTTGGCCGCCTCCCGCCGTTCCATGGCCTCTTCCAGGCCGTCGTAGAAATAGCTGACCGGAGATTCCAGCGCCTCGGCCAGCTGCCACAGACGGGCGGCCGAGATGCGGTTGGCGCCGCATTCGTATTTCTGGATCTGCTGGAAGCGGATGCCGACCTGGGTGGCCAGCTGCTGCTGCGTCAGGCCCAGCAGGCGCCGGCGACGGCGCAGGCGGCGTCCGAGATGAAGGTCGATGTCGGTGGCCATGGCCCCAATTCCCCTTGTTGCGCGACCTGTCCCGATGCGGGACGGCTCGCCCTCCAAGCGGCAAGGGGCGTGCCGCCTTTCCCGCAGCAGGAGAGAACCGGCGAACCGGGTTCGTCGGAGGGTCCGCAACCGTTGCGCTTCCGGCGCATTAAACGGCCATCGATCATCGCTGGAAGGAGCGGACTATGAGCGGGTTTGGATGGATTGCGTGGATCGTCATCGGCATTATCGCCGGCTGGCTGGCTGAGCAGATCATGGGGCGGAACCACGGCCTCCTGACCAATCTGATCGTCGGCATCGTCGGCGCGCTGATCGGCGGCTTCCTCTACAACACCCTGTTGGGGGGAGACGCGGGCGGCAACTGGATCATTGGCATCATCGTCGCCACGCTCGGCGCGATCATCCTGCTGTTCCTGCTGGGGCTCGTGAAGCGACGAGCCTGACGGTTCGCCTCTTCAGGCGGCAAAAAGGGCGGCTCCCTGCGGAGCCGCCCTTTCCTTTTGCCTTTTCCGATCAGTCGTCCGGTTCGTTCGGGTCCTGATCGTCACCTTCGCCGGGCGCCGGCGTGGCCGGGTTCTGCGGCGAGGTGGTGGCGTTCTCCGGCGGCAAGGTCGGCGGAGAGCCCTCCGGCGGCGTCCCCGGTTTCGCCGGCGTGGCCGGAGTGGCCGGGGTCACGCCCGGCTGGGCCGGCGTCGCGGGAACCGCGGGCGTGGCGGGCGTGGCGCGACGGCCTTGATCCGGATCCGCCTCGTCGGGGTCCTCGTCCGGATCAACCGCATCCGGGGCGCGGTTGGCGGGGACGGCGGGCGTTGCGGGAGTCGCCGGCGTCACGCCGGGCTCTGCCGGGGTCGCCGGCGTGGCCGGGGTGGTGACGGTGTCCGCCGTGCTGAATTGGGCCAGCGTAAAGTCGACGACGACCACATCGCCTTCCTGGCGAATGCCGTCGATCGGCACGGCCCGCACCTGTCCGTCGGAGCCCCGCACGGTCAGCTGCTGGCGATTGCCGTTCAACCGGGCGCCGACGAGGACGCCGAGGTCTCCGTCGGCCCCGCGCACGGTCATGCCCGGTTGGAGCGTCAGGGTCGGCGCCTGGGTCGCCTGCGCCGGCGGCGTGGCGGCGGGGGGTGTCTGGGGAGCCGTGCCCTCCTGCGCGATCGCCGGAGCGGTCATGAGGAACAGGCCGGCGGCCCCTGTCAGGAGCGCGGTCTTTCGCATGATGGTCAGCCTTGCGTTAAGCGAGCGGAACGGCTCGCACCGAAAGGCAAACACGGGGGCGGCGGGGATTGTTGCGTCGGCCCCGAAATGGCCCCGGGATCGCCCGGATTGGCCGATTTCCGCTCGACCTGTGCAGCGCCGGACAGCGGCGCGAGAACTCAGTCCTCGCGAACGCGCTTCTTGCGGAAGCTCGGATTGAGCACCTGCTTGCGCAGGCGGATCGACTTCGGCGTCACCTCGACCAGCTCGTCCTCCTCGATGTAGGCGATGGCCTGCTCGAGCGACGGGCGGCGGGGCGGCGTCAGGCGCACGGCCTCGTCCTTGCCCGCGGCGCGGACGTTGGTCAGCTGCTTGCCCTTCATCGGATTGACGTCGAGGTCGTCCCCCCGCGAGTTCTCGCCGATGATCATGCCCTGGTAGGTCTTCTCGCCGGCGCCGACGAACATCACGCCGCGCTCCTCGAGGTTCCACAGCGCGAAGGCGGCGGTCTCGCCGTCGCCGTTCGAGACCAGAACGCCCTTCAGCCGGCCCTCGATGGCGCCCTTGTGCGGCTCGTAGTGGCTGAACACGCGGTTGAGCACGCCCGAACCGCGGGTGTCGGTCAGGAACTCGCCCTGGTAGCCGATCAGCGCCCGCGACGGGCACTTCAGCTGAATGCGGGTCTTGCCGGCGCCGGACGGGCCCATGTCGGTGAGCTCGGCCTTGCGGGCCGACAGCTTCTCGATGACCACCCCGGTGTATTCGTCGTCGACGTCGATGACGACGTCCTCGATCGGCTCCAGCCGCTCGCCGTTCTCGCCGGTCTGATAGACCACGCGCGGCCGGCTGATCGACAGCTCGAAGCCCTCGCGGCGCATGTTCTCGATCAGCACGCCCAGCTGCAGTTCGCCGCGGCCGGCGACCTCGAAGGCGTCCTTGCCGCCGGTCTCGGTGACGCGAATGGCGACGTTGGCCTCGGCTTCCTTGAGCAGGCGGTCACGGATGACGCGCGACTGCACCTTGTCGCCCTCGCGCCCGGCCAGCGGGCTGTCGTTGACCGAGACGGTCATCGAGATGGTCGGCGGGTCGATCGGCTGGGCCGGCAGGGCCTCGGTGACTTCCAGCGCGCACAGGGTGTCGGCCACGGTGGCCTTGGACATGCCGGCGATGGCGACGATGTCGCCCGCCTCGGCCTCGTCGACCGGCTGGCGCTTCAGGCCTCGGAAGGCCAGCACCTTGGTGATCCGGCCCTGTTCGATGGTCTTGCCGTCGCGCGACAGGGCCTTGATGGCCATGCCGGGCACCGCCTTGCCGCTCTCGATCCGGCCGGTCAGCAGGCGGCCGAGGAAGGGGTCGCTCTCGATCAGCACGTTCAGGATCTGGAACGGCTCATTGGCCTTCTCGACCTGTTTCGGCGACGGCACGTGGTCGACGATCAGGTCGAACAGCGGAGCCAGGTTGTCGCTCGGCTGGTTCAGGTCCAGCGTCGCCCAGCCGGCCCGGCCCGAGGCGTAGATGTGCGGGAAGTCGAGCTGCTCGTCGGTCGCGCCGATGGCAGCGAACAGGTCGAAGGCGGCGTTGTGGACCCGGTCCGGATCGGCGTGGGCGCGGTCGACCTTGTTGATGCACAGGATCGGGCGCAGGCCCATCTTCAGCGCCTTGGTCAGCACGAATTTCGTCTGCGGCATGACGCCTTCCTCGGCGTCGACCAGCAGCACGCAGCCGTCCACCATGCCGAGGATCCGCTCCACCTCGCCGCCGAAGTCGGCGTGGCCGGGGGTGTCGATGATGTTGATCCGGGTCTCGCCCGCCTTGCCGTTCCACAGCACGGAAGTGCATTTGGCCAGGATGGTGATGCCGCGCTCGCGCTCCTGGTCGTTGGAGTCCATGGCGCGCTCGGTGGTCGCCTCATTGGCCCGGAACACGCCGGACTGGGCGAGCAGCTGATCCACCAGGGTGGTCTTGCCGTGGTCGACGTGGGCGATGATGGCGACGTTGCGCAGGTTCATTTCGGACTCGGGCGGACTGTGTTCGGCCCCGGAAGGTCCGGGCCGCTGCAAAGGAGCGTGATTGCGGGAAGGCGCGCGCCTCTTACAGGGGCGAACGGCGAAACGCCAGTGCGCGGGAAGCACGCACTGGCGTAACGGCGGGTGTTATGGCCCGGAAAAGCGGCGGGGCTGGGGCGAAATCAGACCTTCGCCGACCGTCCCCGCACCCAGCCGTAAAGGGCGAGCGTCAGCACCACGAAGGCGGCGATCCCGGCCAGCATGGCCGGCCAGGTCGAGCCTTCAGGCAGGATGGCGAACGGCGCATCGTTGCCGGTGGCGACGATCACCCCGGCCGTCATGACCAGGAACAGGCTCTCGCCCACGATCAGGCCCGAGGCGAGCAGCACGCCCATCCGGCGGCCGACGTCGGCGAAGCGGGTGGTCTTGATCGCCTTGTCGTAGACCCAGCCGCAGATCGCGCCGATGACCAGCATCGTGGTCACGGCGGCCGGCAGGTAGAAGCCGATGCCGACGGCCAGCGGCGGCAGCTTCATCTTGCCCTTGGTCGCGCCGGTCAGCAGGGCGTCCACCACGATGATCACCACGCCGATCGCCGCACCGAGACCGATCAGGTCCCAGCGCAGGTCGCCTCCGATGACGCCCCGCGCGAGGGCCGAGATCAGGGTCGCCTGCGGCGCCGCCAGCGGCTCGTCGGCGATGCCGGCCGGCCCCCCCTCGAAGCCGAAGGCCTTGTTGAGCAGGTTGAGGATCACCGGGATCACGATGGCCCCGGCGACGACGCCGACGATCAGGGCCGTCTGCTGGCGCCACGGCGTCGCCGCGACCAGCTGGCCGGTCTTGAGGTCCTGCAGGTTGTCGTTGGCGATGACGGCCACGGCGAAGACCACGGCCGTTACGATCAGGGCGAAGGCGACCACCGATGGGTCGGCGGGCAGACCAGCCAGCGCCAGCACCCCCAGCATCAGCACCGAGGCGATGACGATGGCGAGGATGCCGACGCCGGACACGGGACTGTTCGACGAACCGATCAGGCCGGCCATGTAGCCGCAGATGGCGGCCACCGCGAAGCCGATGAAGACCACGTAGATCAGGCCGCCGCCGACCAGCAGGGCGGTCGAGCCCGCCAGCGTCGGATTCGCCTGGGCGAACCAGGCGAGGACGAAGCCGATGCCGATCAGGCAGGCGACCGACAGGCCGGCGACGATGTTGATCGGGATATCCTGTTCGGTGCGGTCCAGCACCTCGCCGCTCTGACGGCGGCGGTTGGCGGCGAGGGCGGAAGTCAGGCCGCCGATGAGCGGTCCGGCCAGCTTGATCAGGGTCCAGATGGCGGCCACGCCGATGACGCCGGCGCCCATGAACCGGACCTCGCGGCTCCACACCGTTCCCGCCAGCTCCTCCGCGGCGACGCCGGGCTCCAGCGTGGTGGCGATCGACGGGATGCCGTTGGCGGTCAGCCAGGCGATGGTCTCCGGCGAGGTCAGGATTGGCACGGCGATGCACCAGGCGAGGATCAGGCCGACGAGCTGGGCCAGGCCGACGCTCAGCCCGATCAGGTGACCGGCGCCCAGCAGGGCGAATTGCATGCCGAAGCCGATGCCGGTCGCGCCGCCGCCCAGCGATGCCGGCAGCTTGATGAAGCGCGCGGCTTCGGCCGCGAACACGCGGCCGGCGACGAGCAGGGCATAGCCCGCGGAGACGACGGCGCCAGTGATCACGACCCACAGGCCGGCGGCGTTCTCGCGCACCGCGCTCTCGGTCTGTTCGGCTCCGCGCGAGCCGACCGTCAGGACTTCGGCCGCGGCGACGCCTTCGGGATAGGGCAGGTTCGCCTCGACCACGAGCGCACGGCGCAAGGGGATGGAGAAGGTCACGCCCAGCACGCCGCCGAAGACGCAGATCAGCACCGACTCCCAGAACGGGAACTCCAGCCACCAGCCGACCATGACCAGGCCCGGCAGCACGAAGATGATCGAACTCATCGCCCCGCCGACGGAGGCGACGGTCTGGACGGTCATATTCTCCCAGATGGTCGAGTCCTTGAACGTCCTCAGGATGGCCATCGATATGACCGCCGCGGGGATGGCCGAAGCGAACGTCAGCCCGACCCTCAGGCCCAGATAGGTGTTCGCCGCGGTGAAGATCACCGCGAGGATGCAGCCCAGCGCCAGCGCCCGGAGCGTCAATTCGATGCGCTTGCCGCCGCTGATCGGCGCGCTCGCGGGTGTGTCGGTCATTGAGGCCCTCTCCCTTGTTGGCGCGAGGTAAACCGGAAACGCGGCGGGCGTCGAGAGGCGGCGTCAAAACCGGCGGATTGACTCCCGCGCCGCCCCGGCGGAGCTTCGCCGCAACGGGGAGAGACGACGATGCGCAGGATCATGACCGCGGCCGTGCTGGGCCTGCTGTGCGTGGGCGGTGCGGCGAACGCCCGGGGCGAGGGACCCGAAGGAATCATCAAGGGGCGCCAGGCGGCCATGATGCTGTCCGGCGTGGCCATGGGAGCCATGAAGTCGGCCATCGACGCCGGCCAGCCCCCGGCGAGCCAGCGCTTCAACACCCGGGCCCTCGCGCGCTGGGCCCACGCCGTCCCCGGCATGTTCCCGGCCGGGACCGGGGCCGAAGCCGGCGTCCAGACCAATGCGAAGGCCGAAATCTGGAGCGACCGCCCGGGCTTCGAAGAGAAGGCCGCCGCCTACGCCGCCGCCGCCGACCGGCTCGCCGAACTCGCCGTGGGCGAGGACGCGGCCGCCTTCGCCGCCCAGTGGACGGTTGTGCGGTCGAGCTGCCAGTCCTGCCACGACGTCTACAAGGCCGGGTAAGGGACCACGGTCGCGGCGCTCTGCCGGCATTTCGCGGAACTATAGTCCGATAGCGGCAGCAATCTTCGGCGAAAACAGGTGCCTTGCCTTTTCTCGAACCTGTTTGTCCGCCGGAGAACGGGCCCGGCGTATACTATCCCCTGCGCCGTCGTAAGCTCGGTCTTTGACAATCTGTCCCCCGCCGCTCCGCCGAGGAGCCGCGTTCCCTTTCCCGACAGCCGCCTGGCGATGTCGACTCTGTCGACTCTGTCGACTCGAATTTCGCCGCCGACCCCGATCCGGTCGATGTAGACTCTGTCGACTCTATCGACTCGTTTTTTCCGCCCCGGACCCGCCCATGCCCGAACTTCCCGAGGTCGAGACGGTTCGCCGCGGCCTCCAGCCGGTGCTCGAAGGCGCGCACCTGACGCGGGTGCGCCAGAACCGCCCCGACCTGCGCTTCCCCTTTCCTGAACGCTTCGCCGAACGGCTCGAAGGGGCGACCGTCGAGCGCGTAGACCGCCGCGCCAAATATTTGCTGATGCCGCTGTCGACCGGCGAGACCTGGGTCAGCCATCTCGGCATGACCGGCCGCTTCACGCTCGACGGCGAACAGCTCGGCGAGTTCGGAGAGACAGCGCCCGTCGCCGGCAAGCACGAGCACGTCAGCCTGTGCGCGGTGAAGGGCCGGACGGCCGCCCGCGTGGGTTTCGCCGACGCCCGCCGCTTCGGCTTCATGGGCCTGATCCCCACCGATGAGGTCGAGGCCCATCCCTGGTTCGCCGGCCTCGGGCCGGAGCCGCTCGGCAACGCCTTCTCTGGCGCCCATCTCGCCGAGGCCTTCGCGGGAAAGAAGCAGAACGTCAAGGTCAGCCTGCTCGACCAGCGCATCGTCGCCGGCCTCGGCAACATCTACGTCTGCGAGGCCCTCTACCGCGCCCGCATCTCGCCCCTGACGCCGGCCGGAAAGGTCTCGAGGCCCCGCCTCGAAACGCTCGCTGCCGTGGTGCGCGATGTGCTCAACGACGCCATCGAAGCCGGCGGCTCGACCCTGCGCGACTTCGCCAACGCCCAAGGCGGCCAAGGCTATTTCCAGCACCGCTTCGACGTCTACGGCCGCGAGGGCCGGGCCTGCCTCGGAGAAGATTGCACGGGCGTGGTCAAGCGCATGGTCCAGGCGGGACGCTCGACCTTCTGGTGCCCGTCCTGCCAGCGGCGGTAGCGCAGCCTCCGGTTTTGCGTCAGGACTCTCGGACCACGGAGAGTGACATGCGCTTTTTCGGACTGCTCGCGGCCTTTCTGGCCGGCCTCCTGGCGGCGACGCCCGCTCTCGCCGATCCGCCCCTCTGGCACGTGCGCGACGCCGACACGGAGATGGTGCTGTTCGGCTCCATTCACGCCCTGCCGCCCGGCATCGAATGGCGGACGGTCCAGCTCGACTCCGCCCTCGAGAACGCTGACCTCGTCGCCTTCGAGATCCTCACGCCCGCGAACGAGGCCGAGGAGATGGAGATGTTCATGCCGTTTCTCCGCTATCTCATCGCGGACCGGCCCCTGAGCGAGGTCGTGACCGCAGAGACCTTCACCCGCGCCGTCTCCGCGGCGGCCGCGCAGGACATGGACGTCCTGTCGCTGCAGATGATGAAGCCGTGGGCCGCGGCCCTGATGCTGGACATGGGCGCCGAGGAGGCCCTGGGCCGCTCGGCGGACCTCGGCGTCGACACCATTCTCGAACAGTCGCTGGCGGAGGGGCGTCGCAAGGAGGCGCTCGATACCTCCGACCTGCTGCTCGCCTCAATGAAGGCCCTGGCCGAGATGGGCGACGACGAGGGTGAAGCCATGCTGATCGAGGTGCTCGACGGGCTCGACCGGGAGGAGCTGGACCTCGAGATCGAGACGGCGTGGGCCGCCGGCGACATCGCCCCGATCGAGGCCGAGATGCGGATGATGCAGGAGGAGGCGCCGCGCCTCTACAAGGCGCTTCTGGTCGACCGCAATCACGCCTGGATGCCCGCCCTGACCCGAATGATGGACACCGAGGGCCGGGTAGTCGTGGTCGTCGGCGCGGCGCATATGGTCGGCGAGGACGGTCTCCCGACCCTGCTTCGCGCCGCAGGATACGACGTCGAGGGGCCGTGACCTACCGCATCGTCCTGTTCCGCGGCATGAACACCGGCGGCGTGCGCGCCCCCGTCGGCGAACAGCGCGCCATGGCCGAGGCGATGGGGCTGAAGAACCCGCGCACGCTTCAGGCCAGCGGCAACCTCGTCGTCGAGAGCGGCAAGGCGACGGCCGCGCTCGAAGGCGACATCGAGGCGGAGATGGAGCGCCGCTTCGGTCTCAAGGTCGCCGCCATGGTCCGCACGCCGGAGCAGTGGTCGAGACTGATCGCCGCCAACCCCTTCCCCGAGGAGGCGGCCGCCCGGCCGGCCAAGGTGCTGGCCATGGTGATGAAGGACGGGATCAAGGACGGCGCGCTGGAAGCCTGCCGCGAATTGGCCGAAGGCGGCGAACGCGTCGAGGCCGTCGACGACGTGCTGTATTTCTGGTTCCCCTACGGCCAGGGCCAGTCCGCCATCTTCAAGAAGGCGACGCCCCGCATGCTGGGCATGGGCACAGGCCGCAACTGGAACACCGTGCTGAAGCTGGCGGAGATGGTCGGACTTTCGCCGGCGTGACCGGATCGGTATGCAGACCGCATACGAGGAGCACGCCATGGCCGACAGCTATTCCACCCTTCTGATCGAACGCCACGCCGACGGCTATGCGGTGGTCACCCTGAACCGGCCCGAGGCGCTGAACGCGCTCAACTCCGCCCTGTTCAGGGACCTCGCCGACTTCCTCGACGCCGTCGAGCACGACGACAGCGTGCGCTGCCTGATCCTGACCGGATCGGGCGACAAGGCCTTCGCAGCCGGCGCCGACATCAAGGAGATGTCCGACCAGTCCTACGCTGACATGTACAAGGCCAATTTCTTCTCGCTCGGCCACGACCGCATCACCCGTTTCCGCAAGCCGATCATCGCCGCGGTCAACGGCTTCGCCCTCGGCGGCGGCTGCGAACTGGCCATGCTGTGCGATTTCATCGTGGCGTCGGAGAAGGCGAAATTCGGCCAACCCGAGATCAACCTCGGCGTCGCCCCCGGCATCGGCGGCTCGCAACGCCTGACCCGTCTGGTCGGCAAGTCCAAGGCCATGGACATGATGCTGACCGCCCGGATGATGGAGGCCGCCGAGGCCGAGCGCGCCGGCCTCGCCTCCCGCGTGGTCCCGCACGAGACCCTGATGGACGAGGTCCGCAAGATCGCCGCGAAGATCGCCTCGCAGAGCCCGCTCGCGGTCATGGCCAACAAGGAGATGGTCAACGCCGCTCTCGAAACCACCCTGACCCAGGGCGTCCAGTTCGAGCGTCGCCTGTTCCACTCCCTGTTCGCCTTCGAGGACCAGAAGGAGGGCATGGCCGCCTTCGTCGAAAAGCGGAAACCGAACTTCACGGGGCGGTAGGCCGTCTAGACGACGCCGGCGATCAGGCCCCTCTGAAGCGCCTGTTCCGCCGTCAGGTACCAGTTCTCCGCCGCCTTTTCCTCCAGCTCGTCGAGGCCGATGTCGCTCCCGGCGATCAGTTCCTCGAAACCCCAGGTCTGCACCTTGATGCCGATGTCGATCTCGGCCAGCAGGGCTTCGACCCTGGGCCGTTCAGACTTGAGGAAGTTGGACAGCTCAAGCGTCTTGCTCAGCTTGCGGCAGTGGATCATCAGCACGCCGTGCCGGTCGAGCCAGCGGTCCTCGCGCCGGAAGCCGGCCATGATCGTCGCCCCCGCCGAGAAGACGGTGGTCTTGCCGAAGAAGAGAGGCGTCCGGCCTGTTCGTTCACGGAACAGCCGGATGTCCGCGGCGATGCGGCGGCCGACATCGGCGTCGCCCCCGACGGTGGTGAGCTCAAGCACGACGGGATCGGGGCCGTCCGCGGCGGCCAGAAACTGGTCCTGAAAGGCCCCGAACATCTCGTCGCTGACGTTGCCGTTGAGACGGATCTGGGGCGTGAAGAGGGCGTCGGGCGCTGCTGTCATCCGCATACAGGCGGGGACGGGACCGGAAGCCCCGTCCCTTCGGCCCTTATTGCCGCTGCTTCTGGCGTTGCTGGTCCTGGCGTTGCCGCTGCTCGTCCTGACGCTGCCGCTGCTCGTCCTGACGCTGCTTTCCGCCGGCCTGGCGCTGCTTCTGGTCCTGGTTCTGACCCTGGTTGGGCATCTTCCCTACTCCGTTTCATGGCGCCGGGGCGCGTTGGGGTAACAGGACGGGACGGCCGCCTGTTCCTGTGTCGGGCTCCCGACTCTCCGGTCAGACGATCTGGTCCGGATGGGTCTGGGTGCCCGCCGGCGGACCGTCGACCTCCTGATACGGGTCGTCAGTCTCCTCGATCGACAGGATGGACTCGCCTTCCGACATCAAGGGCACGGCTGCGTCGCCCGCCTGGACGTCCGTCTTTGAAGGGACCTTGACCACCCGGGTGGCGCCGCCCTCGACGCCGACGGTCACGCGATAGATCCGCATGCTTCAGGTTCCGAAGCCGCCGGAGCCGCCGGCTCCCGCCGCGCCCTGGCCGCCGGTCGCCGGCTCGGCCTGGTCCCGTCCGGGAGGCGCGCCGCCCTGGTCGGGACGCCGCCCGGCCGCGGTCTTTTCCGGGCTTGGATCCGGAGTGCGGTCGTTCTGCGGATCGTCGTTCAGGGGCTTCTCGGTCATCACACTCTCCTGTTGCTGCAAGGACAACGGCTCCGCGTCAGTGCGGTTTCAGAACGACCTTGATCCACTCGTCCGGATTGTCGTGGAAATTCCTGTATCCCTCCGCCGCCTGCTCCAGCGGCAGCCGGTGGCTGATCAGGTCCGTGGTGTCGATCTTCCCTTCGAGGATCAGCTCCAGCAGCTGCGGCAGGTATTTCTGGACGTGGGTCTGGCCGGTCCGGATGGTCAGCCCCTTCTGCATGAAGGCGCCGATCGGTAGCTTGTCGCCGATACCGCCGTAGACGCCGGGCACGGAGATTCGCCCCCCCTTGCGGCAGGCCATGATGGTCTCGCGCAGCACATGCTGCCGGTCGGTGCCCAGCTTCGTCTCCTGTTTCACGGCGTCGATGATGTTGTCCGGGGCGAAGCCGTGCGCCTCCATGCCGACGGCGTCGATGCAGGCGTCAGGGCCGATGCCGGCCGTCATCTCCGTAAGGGCCTCGCGCACCTTGACCTCGTGGTAGTTCAGCACCTCGGCGCCGTTGGCCTTCGCCAGCTCCAGCCGGCGCGGCAGGTGGTCGATGGCGATGACCCGTCCCGCCCCCATCAGCAGGGCGCTCTTGATCGCGAACAGGCCGACCGGGCCGCAGCCCCAGATCGCCACGGTGTCGCCTGGCTCGATCTCCGCATTCTCAGCCGCCATCCAGCCGGTCGGGAAGATGTCCGACAAAAACAGCACCCGTTCGTCCTCGATGCCGTCCGGCACCACGATCGGGCCCATGTCCGAATAGGGCACGCGCGCGTATTCGGCCTGTCCGCCGGCATAGCCGCCGGTCATGTGCGAATAGCCGTAGATCCCGGCCATCGGGTAGCCGTAGGCGATCTCCGAGGCGTCGGACTTGTCGGCCGGGTTGGAGTTGTCGCAGGCCGAGTACTGCTGCCTGCCGCAGAAGAAGCACTGACCGCAGGCGATGACGAAGGGGACGACCACCTTCTGCCCGACCTTCAGGCTGGTGGCGCCGCGCCCGATCTCGACCACCTCGCCCATGAACTCGTGGCCGAGGACATCGCCATTGGACATGCCGGGGATCATGCTGTCGTAGAGGTGCAGGTCGGAGCCGCAGATGGCCGTGGCGGTGATCTTGATGATGGCGTCGCGGGGATTGACGATCTGCGGATCGGGGACGGTGTCCACCTGGACATTGTGCTTCCCGTGCCAGGTCAGGGCGCGCATGGAATTCTCTCTCGCTGGGATCAGAAATGGCGGTCGGCGCGGGGCGCGGCGTCCGGGGCCTTCGAGGTCGGGATCTCACCCGTCTCCATCAGTTGCTTGAAGCGGCGCAGCTCGCGGCGGGCCTGAATGCGCGGCTCCCTCTGCATCACCTTGGCCACGACCTTGCCCAGGGGTCCGGCGGGCGGGTCGTAGCTGATGAAGACGCGGACCTCGGTCCCGCGCCCGAAGGGATTGTCGCGGAACTCGATCCAGCCCTCGTGGTCGATGTCGCTCTCTTCCAGCGACCGCCAGGCGATGTACTCGCCGGGCCTCTCCTCCGTAATCTCGCTGACGAGTTCGAAATCGGCGCCGGCCGGCCCGGCGATGATCCAGCTGGAGCGGCCGGACTCCATGATCTCGACCGACTTCACATTTTCCATGAAGGCCGGCAGGTTCCGGAAGTCGCGCCAGAAGTCGTAGAGCTCCTGGCGAGGCCGGTTGATCAGGACGGCGCGGACGCTGGACGCTTCATGCTCGCCCTCCACCCTGTCCTTGTCGGTGAAGGCGGTGGACTCGACGGCGGCGTCGGTCGACATCTGGTGTTCGGTCATGGCGGCTCCTCTCGGCCCGCCAACCGGTCGATGTCGGGGTTCGTTCCCGAGATCGACAAGTCCCGACTGGCGGCGCTTGAACCCTCCGCCCCTTTCGGCTATAGCCGCGCGCTCTTGAGATTTTCGCGCCGTGGACGTGTGCTCCGCGGCGTTTTCCGTTCGAAGGTTTGACTGATGGCCAACAACCCCGGCGCCAAGAAAGCGATCCGCAAGATCGCCGCCCGCACCGAAGTGAACAAGGCGCGCCGCACGCGTGTCCGCACCTTCCTGCGCAAATTCCAGGAAGCCGTGACGGGCGGTGACGCCGGCGCCGCGAAGACCGCTTTCGTGGAGGCGCAGTCGGAGCTGATGCGCGCCGTCACCAAGGGCGTGGTTCACAAGAACACGGGCTCGCGCAAGGTGTCCCGCCTGGCCGCCCAGCTGAAGAAAATGTCCGCCGCCTGACACGACGGCTGCGGACGGCCTTTCACAGGCCTGTCATGCTGAAATCCAGCGATTTCAACGGCGAGGGCGCAACCGCTCCCTCGCCGTTTGCACGTGTGGCTCTAAGCTGAAGCATGCCGATTGGTGCTCGCCTCAGTGGCGAAATCGAGGATTTCGTTGACTGTGTTTGGCTTTAGCGGAGTCAAACAATTTAACTGCATTCGGCGAATCGAATCAGCGTTGACGGCCCCTCCTCCCGGCGTAAGTTTGAGCCGCTAACGCACTTCCATCCCTCCACGGATGAACACGGCGCGGGACCAGTTTCGCGTCGGCGTGAGATGTCTGATCGAGAGCACGACCCCACCCGGGCGGCGCCCAGCCGCACCGGACAGGAGAAGTCGTCCGCGATCCAGGCCGCTCGAAGGGCGTCGGCTGATGGTTCTTTTTGGCGGGTGGCTGAACATGGCGGGGGGCGCACAGATGGCGGGGATGACCGATCCGGATCGTATCTGGACCGAGGCGGCGGGTCGCCTGCGCAGCGAGATCGGGGAGGGGGCGTTCAGCTCCTACATCGCCCCGTCGGCGGTGCGCACCGACGGCGCCGGCCAGCTGATCCTCGTCACCCCGACGGCCTACGCCCGCGACTGGGTGCGCAAGAACGCCCTGCGCCGCATGAATGAACTGTGGCTGGGCCTCGACGGCCTGTCGCGCCGGCTCGAGGTGCGTTGCCGCGCCGAGATGGGCTCGACGCCGCCGGCCTCGCAGGTCGCGGCCGGCCGCGCCGAGGCGCCCGCGTCCGCCACCGTGGTGGCGATGCCGGTGGCCACCGTCGGTCCCGTCGCCGACGGGGCCCGGGCCGTGCGCGCCGCCGGCCTGCAGGAGCGTCTGACCTTCGACAGCTTCGTGGAGGGCCAGGGCAACGCCTTCGCCCTCGCCATCGCCCGCCAGGCTGCGGCCTGGGCCGACGGCCACTTCAACCCGATCTTTTTCTGCGGCCCGTACGGCTACGGCAAGACGCACCTGCTCAACGCCATCGCCTGGGAGGCCCAGCGCCTGCGCCCCGACGCCAAGGTGGTCTATCTGACCGCCGAGCGCTTCCTGTCGACCTTCGTGCGCGCCATGCAGGACCGCTCGACCGCGGCCTTCAAGGAAAGCCTGCGCGGCGCCGACATGCTGCTGATCGACGACGTCCAGTTCGTCGGCGGCAAGGCGAGCACCCAGGACGAGCTGCTGGCCACGCTGACCAGCCTGATCGAGGACGGCAAGCGCATCGTCCTGTCCGCCGACCGGCCGCCGATGGCCCTGACCGAGGTCGAGCCGCGCCTGCGCAGCCACCTCGCCTCGGGCCTGACCTGCCCGGTCGAACCGGCCGACCGCGCCCTGAAACTGGCCGTGGCCCGCAACCGCATACAGGCGCTGGCCCAGCTGGGCGTCGTCTCCGGCGAGGCCCGGGGCGACGTGCTGGAGCACCTCGTCGACCGCACGCCCGGCTCGATGCGCGAGCTCGAGGGGGCCGTGAACACCCTGGCCGCCGTCGCCGGCGCCCGGCTGTCGGCCCTGACCGTGGACGAGACCCAGTCCCTGCTCGGCTCGGCCCTGCGCGGCGGACCCGAGCGCCGCATCACCGTGGACGAGATCCAGAAGACCGTCGCCGAGCATTTCACCCTCAAGCAGGCCGACCTGCTGTCGGAGCGCCGCACGCGCGCCGTGGCGAGGCCGCGGCAGATCGCCATGTGGCTGTGCAAGCAGCACACGACGCGGTCCTATCCGGATATCGGCCGGCGCTTCGGCGGGCGCGACCACACCACGGTCCTGCACGGCGTCCGCAAGATCGAGGAGCTGATGGCCCAGGACGACCAGATCGCCCGGGACGTCGAAGCCCTGACGCGCAAGCTGCGCGGCTAGGGCCCGCCGGAGGACGGCCTCTCGCGCTCCGAAAAAACGGTGTGGCAGAGTCGGCAGAGTCGACATCGGCGAAATTCGGTATGGCAGAGTCGGCAGAGTCGACATCGGCTCCGAGGGATTTCAACGGCCCCGCGATTTCGCCGTGTCGGCTACGCGCTCCTTCGGCGGAACGGCGGGGGTTCGGTTTTCAAAGAGCCAACTCAGACACGCGCTCATTGTGCGCCCGCCCCTTCCTCAGGCGGGAAGATCGCGTCGAGAAAAGGCGATGTGTCTGGAAACGCGGCCGGTTCTCCGCGCAATCGGACTATAATTCCGGCGATTGCCAGCACAGCGTCACGACCGCCCCAAGGCGCGCCGGCGGGTTGTCCACAGACAGTCGGTCCCTCGTCCCTGATCCGAGGTCCCGCAGCCCCCGCCCCTTCCTTGCCCCGCGCCGCCAATCCGTTAGTGTCCAAGGCCCTCTATTCGCGGTGACGCTTTGAGTCGCCGCAGCCGGGCGAGACGACATGCAGCTGACTATCGAACGATCCGCGCTCCTCAAGGCCCTCGGGCACGTGCAGAGCGTCGTCGAGCGCCGCAACACCATTCCGATCCTGTCCAACGTCCTGCTCAGCGCGGGGCGCGACAAGCTGAGCTTCGCCGCCACCGATCTCGACATGGAGATGGTGGACGAGGCCGAGGCCCAGGTGAACGTCGAGGGCCAGATCACCGCCCCGGCCCACACCCTGTATGAGATCGTCCGCAAGCTGCCCGACGGGGCCGAGGTCTCGCTGAGCTACTCCGGCGACGATCCCCGGCTGGTCGTTCAGGCGGGCCGGTCCAAGTTCAACCTGCCGGTCCTGCCCGCCGGCGACTTCCCGGTCATGTCGACCGACACCTCGGGCGCCCGCTTCTCCCTGCCCAAGGAAGACCTGGCGCGGCTGATCGACAAGACCCGGTTCGCGGTCTCGACGGAAGAGACCCGCTATTATCTGAACGGCCTGTATCTGCACACCGTGGCCGAGGCCGGCATTCCGCTGCTGCGCGCCGTAGCCACCGACGGCCACCGTCTGGCTCTCGCCGAGACCCCGGCTCCCGAGGGCGCCGCGGGCGGCCCGGGCGTCATCGTGCCCCGCAAGACGGTGGATCAGGTTCGCCGCCTGCTCGACGACGGCTCCGGCGCGGTGGAGGTCATGGTCAGCCCGCAGAAGATCCGCTTCGAGTTCGGCCAGGCGTCGCTGACGTCGAAGGTCATCGACGGCGCCTTCCCCGACTACATGCGCGTCATTCCCAAGGGCAACGACAAGCAGGCCGACATCGACAACGCCGTCTTCGCCTCGGCCGTCGACCGCGTCGCCACCATCTCCGCCGAGAAGAGCCGCAGCGTGAAGCTGGCCTTCGAGCTGGACCGGGTGACCCTGACGGTGCGCAACATGGAGGCCGGCCAGGGCGTCGAGGAGGTCGAGATCGGCTATTCCGAAGAGCCGTTCGAGATCGGCTTCAACGCCCGCTACCTGCTCGACGTCGCCGGCCAGATCACCGGCGAGACGGCGCATTTCAAATTCGCCGACCCGGCCAGCCCGACGCTGGTCCTCGATCCGGGTGACCCGGGCGTGCAGTACGTGCTGATGCCGCTGCGGGTGTAGGGCGTGCAGGTCCCCCCGCCCGAGGAGGCCGGCGCGCCACTCGAAGCGGCGATCATCGCGGCACTGGACGGCGGAAGTCTTGATGACCTCGCGTCGGCGTTCATGAAATCGTACGTCGTCGTCATGCTCGCGGAAGACCCGGGGCCTGACCCTGAAGCCATCTCCCCGCTGACGGTGTCGACGCCGGAGGGATATCTCGCGCTCGTCGTCTTCACCACGGCCGGAAAGTGCTCGAACTGGTCCCGCAACGCGCCGCAGTATCCCTACGCGCGTGAGGTTCGCGCCGACTGGATCCTGACTGTGGTCGGCGACGAGTACGGCATCGCTGTGAATCCCGGCGAGGCCGTCGGCTTCAGCATGCCGCCCCACGGGGTCGCCCGGATGAAGGCGCGCGGGGGTCAGGCGGGCCAAAGTCAGTAAGGGCTCGAGTCCCCGGTTGGGAAGGGGCTCAATAGTGGCTAGGGATTGGGGGCGGCGGATGCGCTCGATCCAGCCACTCATCACCAGTCCCCGGCCAATCGCTTGATCACCGCCCTCACCCTCACCGATTTCCGCTCCTATGCGAGCGCCAGCCTGTCCATCGCGGCGGGGACGGTGGTGCTGCATGGGCCGAACGGGGCGGGGAAGACCAATCTGCTGGAGGCGCTGAGCCTGTTCACGCCCGGCAAGGGGCTGCGGGGGGCGGCGGCGCCGGAGATGGGGCGGCGCGAGCCGGGCGAGGCCGGCGGCCGGGCCTGGGCCGTGGCGGCGGTGCTGACCGACGGCGAGGACGAAACCAGACTGGGCACCGGGGTGCAGTCGCCGGGCGCGGTGCGGCGGATCGTGCGCATCGACGGCGAAACGGCCCAGCCGGGGCGGCTGCTGGACCACCTGCGGCCGGTCTGGGCGACGCCGGAGCAGGATCGGCTGTTCTCCGACGCGCGGGCGGCGCGGCTGAAATTCTTCGACCGTCTGGTGTTCGCCGCCGACCCGGACCACGCCGCCTCGGTCACCGCCTATGAGAAAGCCCTGCGCGAGCGGCTGCGGCTGCTGACGGACGGGACGGAAGGCCGGCCCGCCGATCCGTTGTGGCTGGACGCGCTGGAGCTGCGGTTGGGCGAGGCGGGCGCCGCCGCGGCCCTGGCCCGCGCCGGGGCGCTGGTCACCCTGCAGGCCGCCATCGACACGCGCGGCGACCGGCCGTTCCCGCAGGCTGACCTCGGCCTGTCCGGCGAGACCGAGGCCATGGCCGCCGCCGGGGCGGGCGCCGGGGCCATCGCCGGGGCGATCCGCGAGGGCATGGCCCGCAGCCGCGCCCGCGACGCCGCCGCCGGTCGCTCGCTGTTCGGGCCGCACCGGTCCGATCTGACGGCCCTCCACCGGGAGAAGAACCGCCCGGCCGCCGAAGGCTCGTCGGGCGAGCAGAAGGCGCTGGTGCTGAACCTGATCCTCGCCCAGATCGCCCGGCTGGCGGGTCAGGCGGCCGCGCCGATCCTGCTGCTCGATGAGGCCCCGGCCCACCTCGACACCCGCCGCCGCGCCGCCCTGTTCGACGAGATCGAGGCGCTGGGGCTGCAGGCGTTCCTGACAGGGACGGAGGCGGAGCTGTTCGGGCCGCTGCGCGGCCGGGCGCAGTTCGTGAAGGTCGAGGGCGGGGGGTTGACGGAGGAGGGCTAGGCCCTCCTCATCCCGTCATCCTCGGGCTTGACCCGAGGATCAGAGGCGAGAGGCGAGCTGTGCGATCGGGGCGGCCCGGCGACCGCTCCCCAGCGCCCTTCGACGGAGCACCGGATGGTCCGGCCCTCGGGTCAGGCCCGAGGGTGACGGCAAGGGTAGTTACCCCAGCTCCGCTTCCAGATCGGCCAGCCGCGCCGCCTGGTCCTCGGCGATCAGGGCGTTGAGCATGGGGTCGAGGTCGCCCTCGAGAATCTGCGGCAGGCTGTGCAGGGTCAGGCCGATGCGGTGGTCGGTGACGCGCCCTTGCGGGAAGTTGTAGGTGCGGATGCGTTCCGAGCGGTCGCCCGAGCCGACCTGGGACTTGCGGGCGCTGGAGCGGGCGAGGTCCTTCTCCTGTCGCTGCATGTCGTAGAGGCGGACGCGCAGGTTCTTCATCGCCTTGTCGCGGTTGACGTGCTGCGACTTCTCCGAAGAGGTCACCACGATGCCCGACGGCAGGTGGGTGATGCGCACCGCCGAGTCCGTCTTGTTGACGTGCTGGCCGCCCGAGCCGGAGGCGCGGAAGGTGTCTATGCGGATGTCCTTTTCGTGGATCTCGATCTCTACGTCCTCGACCTCGGGCAGGACGGCGACGGTGGCGGCCGAGGTGTGGATGCGGCCGCCGGCCTCGGTGGTCGGCACGCGCTGGACACGATGGACGCCGCTCTCGAACTTGAGCCGGCCGAAGACGCCCTCGCCGGTGACGGTGGCGATGATTTCCTTGTAGCCGCCGGCCTCGCCCTCGGTGGCGCTGTCGACCTCGACCCGCCAGCCCCGGGACTGGGCGTAGCGGGAATACATGCGGAACAGGTCGCCGGCGAACAGGGCCGCCTCGTCGCCGCCGGTGCCGGCGCGCACTTCCAGCACCGCCGAGGCGTTCTCGTCGGCGTCGCGCGGGGCCAGCAGCAGGGCGACGTCGCGCTCCATGTCGGGCAGGCGGGCCTTGAGGGTCTCCAGCTCGTCGGCGGCCATGTCGGCCATCTCGGGGTCGGCGGCCATGGCCTCCAGATCAGCCATCTCGGCGCGCATGCGGGCCAGGGCCGTGACCGCGTCGGCTACCGGCCTGATCTCGGCGTGCTCCTTCGACAGGCGAACGATCTCCTGACCGTCCGTGGCCGCGCCCATGCGCGCCTCCACCTGGTGGAAGCGGTCGAGCACCTGATCGAGCCGGGCCTGGGGCAGTCGCAAGGGAGACAAATCCTGATGAAAGGGAGGGAGCCTTAGCGCGACGGCGCGCGATCTGTCGATGGAGGGCGCAGCAACCAATTGCATCGCCTCGCCTTTCAACGGAGAAGCAAGGCTTCGGCCACGCCAAGGGGGCGCATGGACACCTTTCTGCTCTTCCTGATGGTGGGGTTCCTGGCCCAGGCCGTGGATGGCGCCCTGGGCATGGCCTACGGGGTCATTTCGTCATCGGTGCTGCTGGCGCTCGGGGTGCCGCCCGCGACGGCCTCGGCCAGCGTGCACGGCGCGGAGGTGTTCACCACCGCCGCCTCGGCCGGGAGCCATGTCTGGCATCGCAACGTCGACTGGCGGCTGCTGCTGCCGCTGGCCGTCGCCGGCGTGATCGGCGGCTGTTTCGGCGCCTATGTGCTGACCGGGGTCGAGGGCTCGGCCATCAAGCCCTTCGTGATCGCCTATCTGGCCATGATGGGCGTCTACATCCTGTGGCGCGCCGGGCACGACATCCGCATCCGCCGCATCCCCTCCTGGGTGACGGCCCCGCTGGGGCTGGTCGGCGGCTTCCTCGACGCCATCGGCGGCGGGGGATGGGGGCCGACGGTCTCCTCGACCCTCGTCGGGGCCGGACAGGAGCCGCGCCGGGCCATCGGCACGGTCAACACCGCCGAGTTCTTCCTTGCGATGGCCATCAGCGCCGCCTTCGTCTGGGCCCTGCTGTCCGGCCATTGGCGCGAGGCGGACGCCCTGCAGAACCACGCGGCCGCGGTGGGCGGGCTGGTGGTCGGCGGGCTGGCGGCCGCGCCCTTCGCCGGGCTGATCGCCAAGCGGGTGCCGCGGCGGGTGCTGACCTATGCCGTCGGCGGCCTGCTGCTGGTGCTGGCGGCCTTCCAGGGCCTGCAGCTGGCCGGCGTCCTCGCCTGAAGTCAGGCGTCGGGGGTCAGGCGTCGGGGCGGGTCTGCAGGAAGCTGGGCCGCGCCTCGAACGCCGCCTGTAGCGCGACGAGGTTCGGCCGGCGCGTCTTCCAGTCGAAGTCCGGATGCCGGAAGCCGATCCAGGTCACCGCCACCCCGGCGGTGATGACGCCGACGTCGAGCCGCGACGCGTCGGGCGCGGCCGCTTCCAGCGCGTCGAGGGCGCGGCCCATGTTGAGGGTCCAGCGCTCGATCCACGACGGCGAGCGCTCGTGTTCGGGGCGGCGCTTCTCCAGCACCAACTTGACGCCCATCTCCAGCGCGCCGCTGGCCAAGGTCTCCATCCGGCGCACCCGCAGCCGTTCCGGGCCGCCCTCGGGCAGCAGGCGCGGGCCTTCGCCGAGCGCGTCGAGGTATTCGCAGATCACCGGGCTGTCGTTGAGCGGCAGGCCGTCCTCAGCGATCAGCGTCGGCACCTGCACCAGCGGATTGGCCTGCAGCAGCTCGGGCGCGTTGGCGTAGGGATCGACCGCGATCTCCTCGATGCGGCCGGCCAGCCCCTTCTCGCGGGCCACGATGCGGCATTTGCGGGCGTAGGGGGACGGGACGGTGATGTAGAGCTTCATGGTCACTCGGCGGCTTGCAGGGCGGCGTTTCGGGCGGCGTCCAGCTCGGCGGCCTTGGCCTCGACCAGTTCGACGATGTGGTCGATCATGCCTTCGTTGGCCAGCTTGTGGGCTGTCTTGCCGTCCAGATAGACCATGCCGGACCCCTTCCCGCCGCCGGTGAAGCCGACGTCGGTATAGAGCGCCTCGCCGGGGCCGTTGACGACGCAGCCGATGATCGACAGCGACATCGGCGTGGTCACATGGGCCAGCTTCTCTTCCAGGATGCCTACCGTCTCGATGACGTTGAAGCCCTGACGGGCGCAGGACGGGCAGGCGATGATGTTGACGCCCCGATGGCGCAGGCCGAGCGATTTGAGGATGTCGAAGCCGACCTTGATCTCCTCGACGGGGTCGGCGGCGAGGCTGACGCGGATGGTGTCGCCGATGCCGGCCCACAGCATCGAGCCCATGCCGATGGCCGACTTGATGGTGCCGGTGCGCAGCGGGCCCGCCTCGGTGACGCCGAGGTGCAGCGGGCAGTCGATGGCCTCGGCCAGCTGCTGGTAGGCGGCCACGGTGAGGAAGGGGTCGGACGCCTTCACCGAGATCTTGAACTCGTGGAAGTCGTGGTCCTGCAGGATGCGGGCGTGGTCCAGGGCGCTCTCGACCATGGCGTCGGGACAGGGCTCGCCGTATTTCTCGAGCAGGTCGCGCTCCAGCGAGCCGGCGTTGACGCCGATGCGCATCGAGCAGCCGTGGTCCTTGGCCGCCTGGATGACCTCGCGGACGCGGTCGGGCGAGCCGATGTTGCCGGGATTGATGCGCAGGCAGGCGGCGCCGGCCTGTGCGGCCTCGATGCCGCGCTTGTAGTGAAAATGGATGTCGGCCACGAGCGGGACCTTCGCTTCGCGGGCGATGGTGCGGAAGGCGGCGGTGGAGTCCTCGTCGGGGCAGGAGACGCGGACGATGTCGGCCCCGGCCTCCTCCAGCCGGCGGATCTGGTCGATCGTCGCCGCCGCGTCCGAGGTCGGGGTATTGGTCATCGACTGGACGGTGATCGGCGCGCCGCCGCCCACGGGAACGTTGCCGACCATGATCTGGCGGCTTTTGCGGCGCTCGATGTGGCGCCACGGGCGGACGTGCCCGAGTTCGGATGCGTGGTCGTAGCTCATGTCGGGAGGAACATAGGCGCGCGATTGCGGCATGGCCACGACGCAAGGCGTCGCGGTCAGCCTCCGGCGGTGGTGGAGACGGCGCTCTGGACCGCGTTGGAGGCCCGCAGCTGCGCCTCGGCCTGGGCCTGGACAGCGGCGGTGCGAGCGGCCTCGGTGCGCGCGGCCACCTCGGCGGCGGCCTGGCGGGCCAGCGCCTGGGCGCGCAGGTTCAGCTGGTTCAGCGAGGTCTGGGCCGCCGCGAGGACGCCGCCGTGCTCGCCGTTCAGATAGATGTCGAAGGCCGACACGTCCTGCACCTCGACCGTGGCCGCCACCCCGACCGGGGCGCGCCAGGCGTCGCCGGCGGCCAGCTGGCGCGCGAAGAGCACGCGTCCGTCAGCCATGCGCACGATCAGATAGGCCGACTTGCGGGCCTGCAGCACCACCTGCGAGGCGTTGGCCGAGGCGCCGTAGATGGCGCCGCGCGGATTGAAGGCCTTCTGCACCGGTGGCGCGGCGGCGGCCGCGGCGGCCAGACCTTCGGGCGAGGCGGGGTCGATGCCGGTCAGCTCGGCTTCCAGACCCGGCGTGATGTAGAGCGCCGGCACCGTCTGGTCCGGCGGCGCCGGACGCGGCGCGGTGAGGCGCAGGAACTGCTCCTGGCCCGGCACGGCGCCGAGGGTCCAGCTTTCGGGAACCGCGGCGATGTCCGAGGGCTCGGGGGCGCGCATCAGGCTGACGCGCTGGAACACGTTCCAGCCGACCACCGCCAGGACCAGCGCCAGTCCGGCGGCGATCAGGCGGGGCGAATAGCGTTTGACCTCCTCGAAGGCGACGCCGACCGGGGGCTGCAGCGGCACGGACGGATCCGGGCTCTCGCGCTTGAAGCGTTCGACGGCGAGCTGTTCGTCGAGGCCGAGCGCGCCCGCGTAGGCGCGGACATAGCCGATCGAGAAGACCCGGTTCGGCAGAACCGAGAAGTCGTTCTGCTCGAGCGCCGTCAGATAGCGCGCAGGCACCCGGGTGATGCTGGAAAGTTCGGCCAGCGAGCGGCCGGAGTGGGTTCTGGCGACCCGCAGACTGTCGCCCAGAGTCGGTGCGTCCGTGACGGAAGGAACCACATCCTTCCAGTCGGGATGTCCCCGAAACTCTTCCGGGGTGTTCCCCGTATCCAGCGCCATCTGGCCTGACCCCATACTCGGCGCGCGCAAGGTGTTCCCACGCGCCGTACTCGAACCGGTGGCCTGTATCATATCGGGATGACAGTTCGGGCCCGCCCCCGCAGACCACCAGGTTACGCCTTGTGGATAACTCATTTGAGTTGGCCGATCAACGATTTGTTAGCCGTACCGGCGTGGTTGGCCGGGACGTTTCAGATCGTGATGTTCAATTTCCGGGCCAGCGATTCGAGTTCGCCGCGGATCGAGCCCGAAGACGATCCCAGCAGGTTGGCCATGCCGCGCCGGGCGGCCGGCAGATCGGCGGACAGGATCATGCGTTTGACCGGTCCGACTCCGCCCGCCGGGGCCGACAGGCGGGTGTAACCCAGCGTCAGCAAGGCGAAGGCTTCCAGCGGCCGTCCGGCCAGTTCGCCGCAGACCGAGACGGGCGTCCCCGTGTCGGCGCATTTCTTCTGGATCTCGGCCAGCGCCCTGAGCAGGGGCGGCGACAGCGGATCGTAGCGGTCCGAGACCAGCGGATTGGTCCGGTCGGCCGCGAACATGTACTGAAACAGGTCATTGGTGCCGATCGAGACGAAGTCGGTCAGCGGCAGCAGGGCGTCGAGGTGCCACAGCAGCGACGGGCATTCGATCATGGCCCCGACGCGCAGCAGGGCCGGGAGCGCCCGTCCCCGCCGCCGCGCCCAGGCGCATTCGACATCGACCAGCTCGCGGGCGGCGCGGAACTCGTCGACCGTGGCGATCATGGGGAACATGACCCGCAGCTCGCGCCCGGCGGCGGCGGTCAGCAACGCCCGCAGCTGGAGCCGCAGCAGGCCGGGCCGGTCCAGCCCCAGCCGGATGGCGCGGCGGCCCATGGCCGGATTCTCTTCCCGCTCGGTTTCAAGATACGGCAGGACCTTGTCGCCGCCGATGTCCAGGGTGCGGAAGGTGACGGGGCGGTCGCCCGCGGTGTCCAGCACCAGCCTGTAGAGGGCGGTCTGGCTGTCGAGGCGCGGCAGCTCCTCGGACACCATGAACTGGAATTCGGTGCGGAACAGGCCAATGCCCTCGGCCCCGGTGGCGTCGAGGTTCTCCAGATCCACCGCGAGACCGGCGTTGGTCAGGACGGTGATGCGGGTGCCGTCGAGGGTGACGGCGTCGACGCCGCGCAGGCGGGTGAATTCCTTCTGCCGCTCGCTGCGCACCTCGATGCGCGACTGCACGGCCATCAGCATGTCGGGGCGCGGCCGCAGATAGGCTTCGCCGGTCTCTCCGTCGACGATGGCCAGATCGCCCTCGGACAGGCGGTCGCGCAGGCCCATCAGGCGGCCGACGCAGGGGATCTGCAGCGCCCGCGCGACGATGGCGGCGTGGCTGGCGGCCGACCCCTCCTCGAGCAGCAGTCCCCTCAGCTTGTGGCGCGGGTATTCCAGCAGGTCGGCCGGGCCGAGGTTGCGGGCGACGAGGATGGCGTCGTCCGGGAGGTCGCGCTCGCCGGGCTTGTCGCCGGCCAGCAACCTCAGCAGCCGGTTGGCCAGATCCTCGAAGTCGTGCAGCCGTTCGCGGATGTAGGGGTCGCGGGCGGTGGCGAAGCGGGCGCGGTGCTCGTTCCGGACCCGGTCGACGGCGGCCTCGGCTGTCAGGCCGGTGCGCACCGCCTCCTCCAGCGACCGGTTCCAGCCCCGGTCGTCGGCGAACATGCGGTAGGTTTCGAGCACCTCGAAGGAGGTGCCGGCCAGCTTGCCCTGACCGCCTTCGAGCAGGCCGTCGATATTGGCCTTCAGCGCGATCAGCGCCTCGCGCAGGCGGATTTCCTCGACCTGCGGATTTTCCGCCAGCAGGTTCTCGGGCGGCACCGGGGCCTCGTGCAGGACGACGTGGCCATAGGCGAGACCCTCCGCGAACCGCTGGCCCTTGAGCCGCTCGGGCCGGTGCGGCGCCACCTCGATGTCGCGCAGCTCGTCCTGGGCCAGCAGCTCACCCGACGCCACGGTCTCGGCCAGAACCATGGCGATGGTCTGGATGTCCTCGACCTCTTCCTCATCGTAGCGGCGCTCGGAGCGGTTCTGGACGACGAGGACGCCGATGGCCCGGCCGCCGCGCAGCAGGGGGGCGCCGAGGAAGGCGTGGTACGGGTCTTCGCCGGTTTCAGGCCGGTAAGCGAAGCTGGGGTGCGACGGGGCGTCGGACAGGCTGATCGGCTCGGCCGTCCGGGCCACCTCGCCGACGAGGCCCTCGCCGGGCCGCAGCCGGGTGGTGTGCACCGCCTCGGGCTTCAGGCCCTGGGTGGCGAACAGCTCCAGTTCGCCGGAGGCGCGCCGCAGGTAGATCGAGCAGACCTCGGCGACCATCGACTGGGCGATGATCCTGACAACGGTGTCCAGACGGTCCTGGGCCGGCGCCGCCCCCGCCATAGCCTCGCGGATCTGGCGAAGGAGGTTCCGCGGCCCCCTCGTCGTCAATCCGCCAACCGGCATGGCCCCTCCAACAGATCGGCGCAGATAGGCGCCGCCAAGCTTCGATTCTAGACCGCTTCCAGACCGTATGCCGAATGAAGCGCACGAACGGCCAGCTCCGCATAGGCCGCGTCGATCAATACGCTGATCTTGATCTCCGAGGTCGAGATGGCCTGGAACTTGACTCCCTTGTCGGCCAGCGCCCTGAACATGGTTTGTGCGACGCCCGCGTGACTGCGCATGCCGACGCCGACGACCGAGACCTTGGCCACATCCTCGTCGACGCGCAGCTCCTCGAAGCCGATCTCGTGCTGGGCGGCGCGCATCAGCTCGGCCGCGCGGGGCGCGTCGCGCCGGCCGGTGGTGAAGGTCAGGTTGACCTGCCCCTCGCTGCGGGCCTGGCTCTGCACGATCATGTCGACATTGACGTTGGCCTCGGCCAGGCGGGTGAAGACGTCCGCCGGCGCCTCGACCCGGTCGGACAGGCCCAGCAGGGTGATGCGGGCCTCGTCGCGGCTCATGGTCACGCCGGATACGATGCGTTTCTCCACGATTTCCTCCTCGTCGCAGATCAGGGTGCCGGACAGGGCGGGCAGGACGCCGTTCTCGTCGGGTTCGATGAAGCTGGACAGGACCCGCACCGGGACCTGCTTCGCCATGGCCAGCTCGACCGAGCGGGTCTGCAGCACCTTGGCCCCGAGCGAGGCCATCTCCAGCATCTCCTCATAGGAGACCTTTTCGAGGCGGCGGGCGCGGGATTCGATGCGCGGGTCGGTCGTGTAGACGCCGTCCACGTCGGTGTAGATGTCGCAGGCGCAGCCCAGCGCCGCGGCCACCGCCACCGCCGAGGTGTCGGAGCCGCCGCGGCCGAGGGTGGTGATGCGCCCGTCGCGGGTGACGCCCTGAAAGCCCGGAACCACCGCGATCTCGCCCCTGTCCAGCGCCGCGCCCAGCACCTCGCCCGGCACGTCCTCGATGCGGGCCCGGCCGTGGGCGTCGTCGGTCAGGATCGGAATCTGCCAGCCCATCCAGCTGCGCGCATTCAGCCCCATGTTGCGCAGGGTCAGGGCCAGCAGGCCCGAGGTGACCTGCTCGCCCGAGGCGACCACGACGTCGTATTCGTCGTCCGACATCTCGATACCCTGCGCCGGACGCCCGGCGCCATCGGTCCAGGCGACCAGCTCGTTGGTCTTGCCGGCCATGGCGGAGACCACCACCGCCACCTTCTTGCCGGAGGCAGCCTCGGCGGCGACGATGCGCGCGGCGCGGCGGATGCGCTCGAGGTCGCCCATCGACGTGCCGCCGAACTTCATAACCAGCCGATCAGACCCTGGCCGCGTCATCGTGGCGTAGCGCTCCGTCTTGCAAGGAGAACCGTCCGGGTTCATCCCTCGGCCCATGGTCGCTTCTAACGACACGGTATCGGCGCGCAAACCCCAAAGCGGCGGGGATTTCAGCGACCGCGCCGCCGGGCCCTCGATCGACCCGGCCGACGTGGCGCGGTTCTCGGCGCAGGCGGCGGAGTGGTGGGACGCGCGCGGGCCCTTCGCACCCCTGCACAGGTTCAATCCGGCCCGGCTCGGCTTCATCCGCGACCGGGCGGCGGAACGCTTCGGCCGCGACGTCCGGAGCCGGGAGCCCTTCGCCGGGCTGACCCTGCTGGACGTCGGCTGCGGCGGCGGCCTGATCGCCGAGCCGATGCGGCGGCTTGGTTTCGAGGTGACGGCCATCGACGCCTCCAGCGAGAACATCGGCACGGCCCGGGCCCATGCGGAACAGCAGGGCCTCGACATCGCCTGGCGCGCCGCCACGGTGGAGCAGCTGGAGGCGGAGGGCGCCGGCCCGTTCGACGTGGTGCTGACCCTCGAGGTGATCGAGCACGTCGCCGATCCGGCGGCCTTCGTGCGCACCTGCGCCCGGCTGGTGAAGCCCGGCGGGATGATGGTCGTGGCCACCTTGAACCGCACCCTGAAGTCCCTCGCCCTGGGCAAGATCGCGGCGGAATATGTACTGCGCTGGGTGCCTGCCGGGACCCACGACTGGAACCAGTTCCTCAAGCCCGACGAGATCCGGCTTATGCTGTCCGAGGAGCCGGTGGCGGTCAGCGGACCTTTCGGGCTGGTCTACAATCCCCTGACCGACCGCTGGAGCGAGAGCGCGGACGCCGGGATCAACTACATGATGGTCGCCACGCGCGATTGAGCGCGGTTCATCCAGCGTTCATCGACCTGACCTCGAAGTAACGGGACAGCCAAGCTTGACGGTGGGATGAGGGGCCATTCCTCAACTCCCCAAGCAGGAGCTTCCCATGAAACGCCTTCTGATCCTCGCCGCCGTCTCCGCCAGCCTGATGGCGTCGGGGTGCGTCACCGTCATCGACGCCTCGGACAGCGACGACGCCTGGCACGGCAACAACGCCCAGCCGTTCGACGCCGCCCGCGACGCCTGCCGCGCCGAGGCGGGCAATCGCCATGGCGACGCCTTCCGCGACTGCATGGCCGCCAAGGGCTGGACCCGCGGCTAGAGCCTCACAGCCGGCGGATCATGTAGCGGGCGTCCGGCCCGTAGCTCGCCAGCTTCGCCCGCATGGCCGCGCTCTCGACGACGACGAAGCCGTGCCTTTCCCAGAAGGGCGCGGCTTCATTGACGGCCACAAGCGCCAGCGCCTGCCAGCCGTCCCGGACGGCGTTCTCCGCCAACCGCTCGACGATCGGCCGCGACCAGCCGCCGCCGCGCGCTTCCGGGTGCAGGGCGAGGTCGTGGAGATACATAAGGTCCGCATCGTCCGGGATGGCTTCGATCCGGGTGTTCAGCGCCGGCGTGTCGTTCGACCGCCACGGATAGGCGACCAGATAGCCCTTCGGCCCCTCGTCGCCGGCAAGCACGAAACAGCCGCCCGGGTTCAGCGCCAGCCGGTTCGCGAAACAGTCGCGGCCCTCGAAATGGTCGGGGAAGCCGAGGACGGCGATCTCCGCGACGGCGTCCAGGTCGGCCGTCGTCATCGGGCGCCAGTCCAGCCGGGACAGCGGGTGTTCAGCGGGGCCGCCCTGAAATTCCATTCCATGCTCCGGGCCTGTCCGCCGATCTCGCCCTCGATCCGGGCCGTCAGGGCGTCACCGTCGCGTTCATAGATGACGCGGGTCGGAAAGTCGTTTTCGGCGTTGGCGAACACGGCCCGCGCCGGACCTCTTTCGGCCAGCACGAAGACGGTCGGCGGCGCGCCGCCCGGCTGGGCGACATAGGCGAAGCCCTGCGGCGTCACGCCGACGTGCGACACCTCGAAGGAGACGCCGTCGTTCGATACGGTCACGGCGTGGCCGACGCTGAGGCCGGCGCGCGGATCGCTCCACGTCTCCGAAACCTCGCGTCCGCCGGAGCAGTCCAGCCAGTAGCCGGCCATCCACGAGAGGTCGGGCGTGGGCGCGGCCTGGGTCAGCAGGGCGGCGAAAAGGGCGGCGGTCGACATCGGTGAAATCCCCTCTGGTTCGGTCCGGACCCTAGTGCGGCGACAGCGGACCCGGCTTGTAGGATTGCGACGCGATCACCCGCGCCAGACCGGCCTGTTCGCGGGCCCATTCGGTGGCCGTGCAGCCGAGGAAGCGGCGGAAGTCCCGGGCCAACTGGGGCTGATCGAAATACCCCGCCTCCAGACCCGCCTCCAGCCAGCCCGCCGCGTCCGGCCCGGCGGCGTGATCGAAGACGCGACGAAAGCGCAGGATCGAGCGCAGCAGGCGCGGCGGCACGCCGACGCGGTCGCGGAACCGGCGCTGCAGGGCGCGGTGTCCGGCGGGCGAGCGGGCCGGCGTGGGCCGCTCCTCTCCGGCGGCCTCGATCTCCGCGCGGACGGCCGGATCGAGGGCCCAGTTTCCGGCGCGCCGCTGCGCCTCCAGCCAGCGGGCCATGACCTCGACCTGCGCCGCCGGATCGCCAGTCGGCGGCTCGAGCCCGGCCAGCCGCCCGACCATGTCCAGCCGCCGGTCGGTCGCGTCCGCCAGCGGAACACCCAGCCAGTCGCGGGCCCCGTCCGGCTCGAAGCGGACAGCGACCAGCTCGACGGGACCGACCGGCCTCAGGGCCAGCGGCCGCGTCATCTGGCCGGCGAACAGGGCGCGCGGCTGGAGCCGGAAGACGCCGTCCGTGCCCTGCTCCTCATAGGGCGAGCCGATGTCGAGGATCAGTTCGGGGCAGCCGTCCGGCGCGATGCGCTGCACCGCCGGTTCCGGGTCGGGGGCGGCGTAGGTCCAGAGGGCGCGCACGAACGGCCGCAGGGAAGCGGGCGGTTCGAACTCCTCGTAGCGCTCCCCCACCGCCGGCATCGCCGGTCAGTTCAGCCTGGACGGGTCCGGCGGGACCGGCGGCAGGGGCGCGCAGGGCACGCCGTCCTCCCTGAGCTTGCGGACCTCGGCGGGCGTGGCCTCGCCGTAGATCTCGCGCTTCTCGGAGCGGCCCTCGTGGATGTCGCGCGCCTCGCGAGCGAAGGCGTCGCCGACGTAATCGAAATTCTGCTCGACGTGGCTGCGGACCTCGCGGGCGACCTGCATCATCATGCCCTGCATCTTCGCGGCGTCCGGCTCCCCGGAAGTCTTGCGGGTTCCCGCCACGGCCGGGGCCATGATCTGTTTGCTGACCGCGTGCGAGCCGCAGACGGGGCATTCGACCAGACCGCGGGCCGCCTGATCGTCATAGTCGGCGGACGCCCCGAACCACGCTTCGAAACCGTGGCCGCCGTCGCACTGGAGGGCGTAGCGGATCATGACGCCAAGGGAGCCGGAGCCGCGAATTCGCGGTCGTGGGTCAGCTGCGGCACGGCGTTGCGGGCGCGCGTCACGGCGTCGAGGTCGAGGGTGGCGAACAGCACGCCGGCTTCATCGTGGTCGAGTTTGGCAACCACCTCGCCCCACGGCGCGATCACCGTGGAACGGCCCCAGGTCCGGCGACCGTCCTCGTGCACGCCGGCCTGCGCCGGGGCGAGCACGTAGCAGCCGGTCTCGATGGCCCGGGCGCGCAGCAGCGTCTCCCAGTGCGCCTCACCGGTCGGCACGGTGAAGGCGGCGGGCACGGCGATCATCACCGCCCCCGCCTTGGCCAGGGCCCGGTGCAGCTGCGGAAAGCGGATGTCGTAGCAGATGGTCAGGCCCAGCCCGCCCCACGGCGTGTCGGCGACGACGGCGCCGTCTCCCGGCCGCACCGTGGCGCTCTCGCGCCAGCGCTCGCCGGTCGGCAGGTCGACATCATAGACGTGTAGCTTGTCGTAGGTCGCGACCACGCCGCCGCGGTCGTCGACCAGCAGCGACCGGTTGGCGGCCCGGTCGTCACCGGCATGTCCCGAGCGGACGATGGCGGAGCCGATCAGCAGCCAGACGCCCAGGTCGGCGGCGAGCCCCCGCAGTCCGGCGACGGCCGTGTCGCGCTCCTGCGTCTCCAGCACCGCGTCGCGCCGCGCCCGGTCCTGGATCAGGAAATTCGTGCCTTCCGGCGTCAGGATCAACTTCGCGCCCCCCGCCGCCGCCTCGCGGATCAGGGGTTCGACGTGGGCGAGGGCCGCCGCCGGGCTGGCGGGCGTCCTCGTCTGGATCAGGGCGACGGGCAGTGTGGTCATCAGGCCTCGAGCAATGCGTCCAGCTCGCCCTTGCGGTCAAGCGCGTGCAGGTCGTCGGAGCCGCCGATGTGCTTTCCGTCGATGAATATCTGCGGGAAGGTCATCCGGCCCCCGGACCGCTGGATCATTTCCTGCTTCAGGGCGGGGTCCTTGGCGGCGACGATCTCCTTGTACTCCGCGCCCTTGCCGTCGAGCAGGGATTTGGCGGCGTAGCAGTAGCCGCAGCCGGGCTTGGTGTAGATGACGACGTCGGCCAAGGGGATCTCCAGTGTCTGTAACCGCTACATAGGCAATTCCCGCGCCGATCGCACCCGGGCGACGACCGCCAGATCGACGGCGCGGGCGCCGGCCTCCAGCAGTGCGCGGGCGCAGGCCTCGGCGGTGGCGCCCGTGGTCAACACGTCGTCGACCAGAAGGATGCGCCGGCCCTTGATCCGGCGCCGCCCCTCGTCGGTCACGGCGAAGGCCTTACTGACGTTCAGACGCCGCCCGCGCGCCGACTTGCCGCCCTGGGTGGTCGTATGGGTGAGCCGGCAGAGGGCGTCCGGCAGATAATCCAGCCTGGCGCTCCGGGCCAGCGGACGGGCGATCTCGGCGGCCTGGTTGAAGCGCCGCGACAGCAGCCGCAAGCGGTGCAGCGGCACCGGCACGACCGCGTCGGCCTCATCCAGCAGCGGCGCGGCCGAGCGGCTCAGCCAGCGCGCGAACAGCGGCGCAAACGGCTGGTGATCACCGTGCTTGAACTTGAGGATCAGGCCGCGCGACGCCTCGTCATAGACGCAGGCCGCCCTTGCCCGGGCGAAGGCGTAGGGTTGGGCCAGGCAGGCGGCGCAGCGCGGCTCGGCGAAGACGCCGCCGTCCATCTCGAACGCCGCGCCGCAGCCGTCGCAGACCGGGTCCTCGAGGAAGACCACCCGTGTCCAGGCGTCGGGGGTCAGACCCGCCGAGGCCGTGGCCTCGGGGCTGTCATGGGCCAGCGGCGGCATCAGCAGGTCGGCCGCGCCGCGCCCGAGCGCCCGCAGCCCGAGGGCGACCCGCGACCTGCCGGCTTCCAATCGCTCGCGCCAACCCCCATCCTCATGAGCCATGAGCGCCTCCCCCGGTCCCCCCGAGATCTTCGACAGCCGACGCCGCGCGGCGAAGCTCGCGCGCGGGGAGAAGGCTTTCGCGGCCGCCGACTTCCTGCACGTGCGGGCCGCCGAAAACGCGGTGAACAGCCTGGAGGTCATCCTGCGCGACTTTCCGGACGCCGTCGACCTGTCGGCCCGCCCGGGTCCGTTCGCCCGGCTGCTGGCCGACAGCGCGGCCGCCGGCCGGATCGGCCCGGTGCAGGTTCCGGGCGACGAGGCGGCCCGGGCGGCTCCGGGCGCCGCCCCGCTGGCCCTGCCGGACCAGTCGCAGGACCTGATCGTGTCCCTGATGAGCCTGCACTGGGCCAACGACCTGCCCGGCGCCCTGGCGCAGATCCGCCGGGGCCTGCGTCCGGATGGCCTGTTTCTCGGGACCTTGCCCGGAGCCGGGACGCTGAAGGAGCTGCGCGCCGTGCTGACTCAGGCCGAACTCGAGGTTCGCGGCGGGGCCCAGGCGCGGGTGTCGCCCTTCGCCGACGGTTTCGACGGCGCCGCCCTGCTCCAGCGCGCCGGCTTCGCCCTGCCGGTGTCGGACGTGGACCGGCTGACCGTGCGCTACCCCGATCTCTACGCCCTGATCCGCGACCTTCGGGCCATGGGCGAGACCAACGCCCTGGCCGGTGTGATCCGGCCGCTGACCCGGGGCATTCTGGCGCGGGCTGCGGAACTCTACGCGGAGCGTTTCGGCGAGGCGGACGGACGCATCCCCGCGACGTTCGAGATCATCCATCTGGCCGGCTGGGCGCCGCACGAGAGCCAGCAGAAGCCGCTGCCGAGGGGGTCGGCCAAGGTGCGGCTGGCGGACGCGCTCGGCGTCAGGGAATGGACCGGCGAGGAGGGCTGATGGGGCTCAGTTCGCCCCGATCGCCGCCGCCAGCCGGTTCATCGCTTCGTTGAAGGCGCCGGACCCGGCGCTGGCGAAGGCGGTGATGCCGGCGAGCGCCACGAGGAACACCAGCGAGATGATCAGGCCGTACTCCAGCGCGGTCGCGCCTCTTTCATCGGCCAGGAACCGGGAGAGCAAAGCACGCATGGCCCCCTCCTTCGGCGGCTAGAGCAGATCGCGCAACCAGGCGACCAGGGGTTCGTCGGCCGGAGGCATCGGATAGTCGGCCAACCGGTCCGGCCGCACCCATTTCAGAGCCGCATGCTCGCGGTTCCGAACCACCCCCGACCAGCGTCGGCACAGATACAAAGGCATAAGAAGGTGAAATGAATCGTAAGCGTGGCTGGTGAAAACGAACGGCGCGAGGCAGGCCTCGTTCACGTCGATATCCAGCTCCTCCTTCAACTCCCGGATCAGCGCCGCCTCGGGCCGCTCTCCGGCCTCGACCTTGCCCCCCGGAAACTCCCACAGCCCGGCCAGCTGCTTGCCCTCGGGCCGCTGGGCGATCAGCACCCGCCCGTCGGCGTCGATCAACGCCACGGCGACGACGAGGACTGTAGGCGGGCCGTCGCTCACGAGCGGTAGTCGCCGTTGATCTCGACGTAGCGCTTGGTCAGGTCACAGGTCCACACCGTCGCCGAGGCCCGGCCCGAGCCGACGTCGACGGTGATGTCGATTTCGGCGTTCTTCATATAGGCGCTCATCTTCGCCTCGTCGTAGTGCGGCGAGGGGGCGCCCTCGATGGCCGCCACGTGCGGTCCGAAGCGGATGGCCAGACGGTCGCGGTCGACCGGCTCCTCGGTCTTGCCGACGGCCATGACCACGCGGCCCCAGTTGGCGTCCTCGCCGGCCAGCGCCGTCTTGACCAGCGGGCTGTCGGCGATCGACTTGGCCAGCTTGCGGGCCGAGGCCGGGCTGGCCGCGCCGTCGACCGTCACCTTGACAAATTTGGTCGCGCCCTCGCCGTCGCGGACCAGCTGATGGGCGAGATCGAGCATCACCCTGTCCAGCGCGCGCGAGAAATCCTTCAGCCGCCGGTCGCCGACCCGGCCGATGCGCGGCGCGCCGGAGGCCCCGGTGGCGAACAGAAGGCAGGTGTCGTTGGTCGAGGTGTCGCCGTCGACGGTGACGCTGTTGAAGGTGGTGCGGACATGCAGGCCCAGCATGGCGCGCAGCACGTTCGGATGGATGTCGGCGTCGGTGACGATGAAGGCCAGCATGGTCGCCATGTCCGGGGCGATCATGCCCGACCCCTTGGCGATGCCGGCGATGCGGACCCTATGGCCGTCGATCTCGCATTCGGCGAACGACCCCTTGGGGAAGGTGTCCGTGGTCATGATCCCCTGCCCGGCGCGCAGCCAGGCGTCGGCGTCCAGCCCGGCCTCGACGTCGTTCAGCCGCGCCGCGATCCTGCGGTCGTCCAGCACCACGCCGATGACGCCGGTCGAGGCCAGCATGACGTCGCGCTGCCGGCAGCCGAAGCGTTTGGCGACCTCAGAGGCGGTGCGCCGGGCGGCGTCGGCCCCGGCCTTGCCGGTGAAGGCGTTGGCGCAACCGGCGTTGACCACCAGCGCCCGCACGCCCGAGCCGCCGCCCTCGGCGTCGAGATGCCGGCGGCACCAGTCGACCGGCGCCGAGCCGACCTTGTGGCGCGTGAACACCCCGGCGCAGGTCGTGCCGCGGGCGAAGCGGAACACCACGAGGTCGTCGCGCTCGTGCTTGTAGAAGCCGGCCCGGGCGGTGGCGATCTCGGCGCCCGCGATCGGCGGGATGACCGGGAACGGCACCGCCAGGGGCGAGACCTGCAGCCCGGGCTTGCCGGGCGCGGCGGGAGCCGGGGCGGAGGCCGGGCGGGCCGGCGTGGTGGCGCGCTTCAGCGCCGTGGCCAACGGGTCCAACGCCTTCTCCAGCGCCTGTTCGATCTTCTGGCCGGCCGAGCCCCGGCCGGCCCCGGGCGTCCGGCTCATGTCGACTTCGCGGCCGGGGCGGCGGCCGCGGCGGGCGCCGGTGCGGCGGGCGCGGACGTGGCCGGGGCGGCGGGCGTGGCGGCGGGCGCGGGGGCCGAGGCCGGCTCCTGCGAGGTGGAGTCGCCGTTCAGCAGCACCTCGACCTCGGCCTTGCCGCGCAGCTGCTCCAGCAGCTGGCGCACTCCTTCGTAGGTCAGGTAGCGCACGATCTGCGGCCGGGCCTGCTCCAGCGTCGGCGGCGTCTCCTTGCGGCGATCCTCGACGCGCAGCACGGCCCAGCCGCCCTCGGTCTGGAACGGACCGACGGTCGAACCGGCCGGCCGGTCGCGCAGCGCGTCGGCATAGGCCTGCGGCAGCACGTCGAGCGTGGCGTAGCCCAGATCGCCGCCGGAGAAGCGGGTCGCCTCGTCGATGGAGCGCTGCTGGGCCACGGCCTCGAAAGCCGCGCCCTGGGCCAGAAGGCCGATGACGGCGTCGGCCTCCTCGCGGGTACGCGACAGGATCAGCCGGCTGCGGATTTCCTCGGAGGTCTCGGCCAGCCGGACCTGTTCGCGGTAGATGGTCTCGACCGCCTTGTCGTCGATCTCGCCGTTGACGACCGTCTCGACCAGCATGTCGCCGAGGATGCGCTCGCGGGTCGCCGCCAGCCGGCGCTGGGCCAGGGCCGAATTGTCCAGCCCGCGGCGCTCGGCCTCGCGGGCCAGCAGCTTCTGGTCGATGACCTCGTCAAGCACGCGGCGGAACAGGTCGGAGGTGACGTCGAGAGGCTCGCCCTCCCCGACGAGGCCCTGCGCCACGGCTTCGCGCTTGACGTCCGAGGCCCAGATGGTCTCGTCCTGGACCTTGGCGACGGCGCGGTCGCCCGGCTCCGGCGGCCGGTCGGAGCCGCCCCCGCGGCCGCACGCGGCGACGGTGAGGACGGCCGCCAGCAGCACGGGGAAGAGGGCGCGGGCCAGAGTCCGGGTCTGGATGAGGCTCATTTCGGGGCAAGCTCCGTCACGGGCGCCAAAGGCCCTCGCGTTGACAGGGATAAGGCCGGTGCTTAAGTCCGGCCTGCGCCCAAGTCGAGGGGTTTTCGAACGTTCGCGCGGCCCTTGCGCGCGCCTGTGACAGGCGCACCGGGCCGCCGCCGCCGAGGCCTCGCCCGGCGCATCTCGCCGCCGCTCCTTCGGGACCGTTCCAGTACCAGAGCCCCAGCCGCTCGCCCGCCTTCGGATCATCCATGCTCGGCATCGCCAAGAAGATTTTCGGCTCATCCAACGACCGCAAGGTCAAGGACTTCATGGGCCGGGTGCAGAAGATCAACGCGCTCGAAGACAAGTTCGCCGCCCTGTCCGACGACGAACTGCGGATGATGACGGATGCGTTCCGCGATCGCATCGCGGCCGGCGAGACGCTCGACAAGCTGATGAACGAGGCCTTCGCGGTGGTCCGCGAGGCCTCCAAGCGCGTGCTCGGCCAGCGTCAGTACGACGTCCAGCTCACCGGCGGCATGATCCTGCACGACGGCGGCATCGCCGAGATGCGGACGGGCGAGGGCAAGACCCTGGTCGCCGTGGCCCCGGTCTATCTGAACGCCCTGTCCGGCAAGGGCGTGCACGTCATCACCGTCAACGACTATCTGGCGCGGCGCGACGCCGAGTGGATGGGCCGGGTCTACCGGTTCCTCGGCATGGAGGTCGGCGTCATCGTCAACGGCCTGAGCCAGGGCCAGCGCCAGGCCGCCTACGCCGCCGACATCACCTACGGGACCAATAACGAGTTCGGCTTCGACTATCTGCGCGACAACCTGGTCTACGACCGGCGCGAGATGGTGCAGCGTCCGCACCATTTCGCCATCGTCGACGAGGTCGACTCCATCCTGATCGACGAGGCGCGCACCCCGCTGATCATCTCGGGCCCGACCGAGGACCGGTCGGACCTGTATCTGACCGTCGACGAGATCATCAAGGACCTGATCCAGGACAAGTCGACCTACGACCTCGACGAGAAGCAGCGCCAGGCCCTGCTGACCGAGGAAGGCTCCGAGAGGATCGAGGAGATCATGGAAGCCCGCGGCCTGTTCGCCGCCGACACCACCGGACTCTACGACGCAGCCAACATCAGCCTGGTGCACCACATCAACCAGGCCCTGCGCGCCAACACCCTGTACCAGAAGGACAAGGACTACATCATCCGGGCCGGCGAGGTGATGCTCATCGACGAGTTCACCGGCCGCATGATGCAGGGCCGCCGCCTCTCCGAGGGCCTGCACCAGGCCATCGAGGCCAAGGAAGGCGTCAAGATCCAGCCCGAGAACCAGACCCTGGCCTCGGTCACCATCCAGAACTATTTCCGCCTCTACGAGAAGCTGTCCGGCATGACCGGCACGGCCGCCACCGAGGCCCAGGAATTCCTCGACATCTACAAGATGGATGTTCTCGAGGTGCCGACGCACCGGCCGATCAAGCGGATCGACCACGACGACGAGATCTTCCGCACCGCCGCCGAGAAGAACCAGGCCATCGCCGCCCTGATCGCCGAATGCCACGTCAAGGGGCAGCCGATCCTCGTCGGCACCGTCTCGATCGAGAAGTCGGAGGTCCTGTCGGAGCTGCTCAAGGCCTTCGAATACGAGGTCCCGGTCAAGACGCTGAAACCGCAGCACCAGCATTTGCTGGAAAAGGTGGTCAGCGACGACGACAAGGTCCGGCGCGAGGCGAAGAAGGCGTATCAGGCCCTCAAGGACGACGACTTCGATATCGAGATCAAGCGCGGCAGGGGCATTCCGCACAGCGTCCTGAACGCCCGCCAGCACGAGCAGGAAGCCTATATCGTCGCCGAGGCGGGCCTGCCCGGCGCGGTGACCATCGCCACCAACATGGCCGGCCGCGGCACCGACATCCAGCTGGGCGGCAACCTCGAGATGCGCGTCCAGCGCTGGAAGCTCGAGCAGCGCAACATGGGCGTCGAGGTCACGCCCGGGATGGAGGCGGCCAAACAGGCCGAGTTCAAAGCCGACATCCAGGTCCAGAAGGACAAGGCGCTGGCCGCCGGCGGCCTGTTCGTGCTCGGCACCGAGCGCCACGAGAGCCGCCGCATCGACAACCAGCTGCGCGGCCGCACCGGCCGTCAGGGCGACCCGGGCACGTCGAAATTCTTCCTGTCCTGCGAGGACGACCTGCTGCGCATCTTCGCCGGCGACCGGCTGGACTCCATCATGCGCAGCTTCGGCGTGGCCGAGGGCGAGGCGATCAGCCACCCGTGGCTCAACCGCGCCGTCGAAACCGCCCAGAAGCGCGTCGAGACCCGCAACTACGACATCCGCAAGAACCTGCTGAAATACGACGACGTCGTGAACGACCAGCGCAAGGCCGTGTTCGAGCAACGCCAGGAGTTCATGGACGCGGAGGACCTGTCGGAATTGGTCGCCGAGTTCCGCAACGACGTGATCACCGACCTGATCGACAAGCATATGCCGCCCAAGGCCTATGCCGAGCAGTGGGACATCGATGGCCTGAACGAGAAGGTGAAGTCGACCCTCGGCCTCGACCTGCCGCTGCATGAGTGGGCCGCCGAGGAAGGGGTCTCCAACGAGGAGATCGAGGAGCGGCTGATGGCCGCCGCCGACGCCCGCGCCGCCGAGCGGCTCGAGCTCATCGGGGCCGAGCAGACGCGCGGTCTGGAAAAGCAGTTCATGCTCCAGATGATCGACATGAGCTGGCGCGAGCACCTCGTCCACCTCGACCACCTGCGCGGCGTGATCGGTCTGCGTGGCTACGGCCAGCGCGATCCGCTGAACGAGTACAAGACCGAGGCCTTCAACCTGTTCGAGACGCTGCTCTACGAACTGCGCCACAACGTCACCCGCTGGCTGATGACGGTCGAGTTCCGCTTCGAGGCCCCGCCCGTGATGGATCTGCCGGAATTCCAGGAGATCCACCTGAACCCGGGCACGGGCGAGAACGAAATGGCCAATCCGGCGGCCCAGTCGCCCGAGGGCCTGCTGCAGGGCGACGACCGCGCCCGCCTGCCGGTCGGCGCCTTGCCGGTCAATTGGGAGCGCACCCCGCGCAACGCCGACTGCCCGTGCGGCTCGGGCCGCAAGTTCAAGCACTGCCACGGGTCTCTCATCTAAAGCGCTATCGCTCGCGACGCGGTCGCTCGCTGCTTGAGCAGTTTTGGCGCGCCAACGCTCGCCGCGCGGCGGCTCGCTGCTTGAGCGCGATGTGAGGGACCGCTATCGACCGTCGGTGTTGTTCGCCGACGGGAGATGCTGATGGCCGCTCGCAAGGACCTGTTCTCCCGCGCCCTGTCGCTGGACCCGGAGCGGCTGCATTTCGCGGCCCACAGCCATCATCTGTGGCCGGACGCCTCGTTCGACGGGCAGGTCCGGGCATGGGTGGAGGCCAACAAATTCGCCGACCGGAAATGGGACCTGATCTTCGGCCAGGTCGTGCCGGAGGCTCAGGACCACGTCGCCCGTGAGCTGAACCTGCCGTCGCCAAACACCGTGGTGTTCGCGCCCAACACCCACGACTTCCTGCTGCGCATCTTCTCGGGCTTCGATCGCAAGCCCGTCCGCATCCTGTCCACCGACGGCGAATTCCACTCCTTCCGCCGCCAGGGCGAGCGCTGGGAGGAGGCCGGCGAGGCCGTGGTGACCCGCGTGCCGCTGCATCCGTTTGACACCTTCGACGACCGCTTCGTCGAGGCCGCGCGCAGCGGCGGTTTCGACTGGATCGTGGTCAGCCAGATCTTCTTCAAGACCGGTCAGGCGTTCGGCCGCATGGAAGACCTGGCGGCGCTGGCGGACCCGGCCGGCCCGTGGGTGCTGGTCGACGGCTACCACGGTTTCATGGCCGCCCCGACGGACCTGCCGGCCATCGCGGACAAGGTGTTCTACGTCACCGGCGGCTACAAATACGCCATGTCCGGAGAGGGTGCGGGGATCCTGCACGCGCCCGACGGCTACTGTCCGCGACCGGTGGCGACCGGCTGGTTCGCCGAGTTCGGCGATCTGATGGGCCGCCCGGAAGACGTCCGTTACCGCGCGGACGCCGGCCGCTTCTGGGGCGCCACCTTCGACGCCACGCCGCTGTACCGCTTCAACGGCGTGCGTCGGATGCTGGACGAGGCCGGCCTGACCACCGCCGCCATCGCCGATCACGCCCGCGGCCTGATGCGCCGCTTCCAGGACGCCGTGACGGAAGGCGCGGCGGGACGGCTGGCCCAAGCCGAACTGATCAATCCGGTGGCCAACGAGGCCATGCGGGCGCGCTTCCTCGCCTTCCGTCACCCGGACGCCCAGGCGTGGCGGGCGCGGCTGCTTGACGCCAATGTGGTCACCGACGTCCGCGACGACACCATCCGTTTCGGCTTCGGCTTGTATCAGGACGAGGCCGACGTCGAACGCCTCGTCGAGGTCTGCAAACGGGTCCTCTGACCCCGCACCCGCCGTCCTCAGAAGAAGGTCGTGTCGTCCTGCTTCTTCGGCTGCGGCGCCTTGCGGGGCGGGGGCGGCGTGGCCGGACGGGCCGGCGGCGGGGCCGGAGCGGGCGTCACACCGGGATCCGGTATCGGCGCCCCGTCAGCGGGGGTGATCGGCGGCAGGGTCGGATAGGGCAGGGTCTCCGGACTGCCGTCGCCGGGATAGGCCATGGGGGGCGGAACGCCGTCCGGCGCCGCCACGGCCGCGGGGCCCACCCGGTCCGGCGCGTCCAGATCGTCGCGCACGAAGGCCCACGACCGGCTGTCGGAGCAGGCGCAGGCCTTCATATAACCCTCGCGATCGCGCCAGATGACCAGCGGATAGCTGATGCGGAGGCCCTCGCCGCCCAGCGCCTCGTTCAGGGCGCCGACGAAATCGCGCCCGGCCTCGACCACGGCGCCGCGCGCCAGATTGCCGTCGGCGCCGGGGATGCCCGCGGCGCTCCAATTGTTCGACGGCGTAGCGGTCCAGCGCTGATACAGGGTCCAGTCGCGCGTCAGCCACAGCTCGGCGACGGTGGCCCGCTCCGCCGCCGTCGACTGCGCCAGACCTTCTCGGTCCGGGCGTGCGAAGACGATGATCCGGACCTCGACCCCGGCGGCGCGCAGCTTGGGCGCCTCCTCGCGTTCGTAGCGCTGCATGGCGGCCGAGTCGCGATAGCCGATGATGTATAGCGGCTCGCCTCCGCCCCCGGCCGACAGCCACGACGACTCGTCCAGCAGCTGCTGGATGACGGCCTGGTTGCGGGTCACGGTCACCGGCTGGAAGCGGGCGTAGAAATGCTGGTAGGCCCAGAAGCCGCCGACCGCGAGGATCAGGCCCAGCAGGGCCGCGAGAGCCGACCAGACGAAAAAGCGACGCATGCGGGGGAGCGCTCCAGCTTAACTGTCGGGGAACCATAGCGCCTCTTGAGGGGCTGCGCTGCCCCGGACGCGTATGAGGCGAGACTACAGGCCTTGAGTCGACGCTACGACATCGACTTCGCGGATGGTCAGGCGCTGCATCTCGGCCTCGAACGCGATGACGCGCTCGGTGAGTGGCAGGTTGAAGGCCTCAAGGTCTCCGCGAGCCATCACGCTCTGCGCCTCCCCGAGCAGGTCGGCGCCCTTGGTCAGCTGGGTCAGGGTTTCGGCGTAGACCGCAGTCAGCTGATCGCGCATCGCGATCAGGTCGGCGCGGGGTGGCGGAGCGACCGCCTCGATGCGCAGAAACGTCTGGCTGGCGGCGATCCGCTCGCGCATGCAGGCCTCCGCCTCGGCGACCTTGCCCGCAGCCTCGGAACGGGTGACGAATTCGTATTCGCCGCGCTGGTAGGCCGCCATGGCGTCATAGAAGCAGGCCATGGCCGAGACGCGGTGATAGGCCGAAGTGTCCGACCCCATAAGCGGCAGACGGCTGCGCAGCATCAGCGACTGGGCGTCGACCACGGCGATCGATCCGCGCATCAGCGACATGGCCACCCGCTGCGACCTGGCGCCATCTCCGGATTTCAGGGCGTCGCCCAAGGCCAGGACATCACCCAGCAGATCGTCGATGTTGCCGCAGAAGACGGCGATGTCATCCACCACCTGATCGGAAATGCGGATCTGGGGCGGGTCCGAGGGCCGGCCGACCGTCGGCAAGGCGTCCAGCTCGGCCTTGAGGCGACGAATCTCGGCGCGGGTCGAGGCGATCCTTGCGCGGTTGGCGTCGATATACGCCGCCAGATCGTCGGGGCTCGTCGCCTCAACGTAGCCGGGATCGTTGACCACGGCGAGCATCAGGCTCGTCACCTTCTGGGCCGTGGCGGTCGCCAGTTGCGAGTGGCGGATGGCCGCCTCACCCTGGGCCTCCGGAACGATGATGATCTGGGCTGTGGCCGGAACGGCGGCCAGCAGCGCGACGGCCGCGAGCGCGGCCGAGATGACTCTGCGCATCAAAGCGTCCCCCGGGGTCCCCACGCCCCGCCGCCACCAAGACGCGTTCCGGCGGACGCGTCAAGGTAGCGGGTGGCTCACGCCATCGTCGGAATGACGAAGCTGGAATCCGCGTGCTCCAGCTCGCTGTCGGGCCAGCGCGCGGTGACCGTCTTGACCTTGGTCCAGAACTTCACGCCTTCCATGCCGTGCTGGTTGGTGTCGCCGAAGGCCGACCGCTTCCAGCCGCCGAAGGTGTGATAGGCGACCGGTACCGGGATCGGCACATTGATGCCGACCATGCCGACGTTGACCCGGGCGGCGAAGTCGCGCGCCGCGCGGCCGTTCTGGGTGAAGATGGCGACGCCGTTGCCGTACTGGTGCTTCGACGGAAGGCTCAGCGCCTCCTCGAAGCTGGCGGCGCGCATGATCTGCAGCACGGGGCCGAAGATCTCCTCCTTGTAGGACTCCATGTCCGGCGTGACGTGGTCGAACAGCGACGGGCCGATGAAATAGCCGTTCTCGTGCCCCTGCAGGCTGAAGTTGCGGCCGTCGACGACCAACTCGGCGCCTTCCTGGACGCCCTTTTCGATCCAGCCCTCGACCCGCGCCTTGTGCTGGGCGGTGACCACGGGGCCGTAGTGGGCCCCCGCGTCGGTGGAGACGCCGACCCGCATCGACGGGATCTCGGCGACCATCCGCTCGCGCAGCTCGTCTGCCGTCTTCTTGCCCACAGGGACCACCACCGGCAGGGCCATGCAGCGCTCGCCCGCGCTGCCATAGGCGGCGCCCGACAGATCCTTGATCACCTGGTCCATGTCGGCGTCGGGCAGGACGATGCCGTGGTTCTTGGCGCCACCCATGGCCTGCACGCGTTTCCCGTGCTGGGCGCCCATCTGGTAGACGTAGTGTGCGATGTCGGACGAGCCGACGAAGCTGACGGCGTGGACCTGCGGATGGGTCAGGATGGCGTCGACGGCGGTCTTGTCGCCGTGCACGACGTTCAGGACGCCGGCGGGAGCGCCCGCCTCCATCATCAGTTCGCCCAGCCGCACGGGCACCGACGGATCGCGCTCCGACGGCTTGAGGATGAAGGTGTTGCCGACGGCGATGGCCACGCCGAACATCCACATCGGGATCATGGCCGGGAAGTTGAACGGGGTGATGCCGGCCACGACCCCGAGCGGCTGACGCATCGAATAGACGTCGATGCCCGGGCCGGCGCCCCAGGTGTATTCGCCCTTCAGCGCGTGCGGGATCCCGCAGGCGAATTCGATGACCTCGAGTCCGCGCTGGATGTCGCCCTTCGAGTCGGCGATGACCTTGCCGTGCTCCGAGCTGAGCAGCTCGGCCAGCTCGTTCATATTGGCCTCGACCAGCCGTTTGAACTCGAACATCACCCGGGCGCGGCGCTGCGGATTGGTCGAGGACCAGCCCTCGAAGGCGGCCTGGGCCGCCTGCACGGCCCGGTCCATCTCCGCCGCCGTCGCCAGCTGCACCCGCGCCTGAACCTCGCCGGTGTTCGGGTTGAACACATCAGAGAAGCGGCCCGACGCGCCGGTGAACGACGCGCCGTCGATGAAGTGGTTGATATCGCGCATGCTGAAGCGGTTCCCTGAAGTGTCGGCGTGTCCCGGTGGCGGGCGGTTTAGCCCGCCGGTTCCGTCTGCGCCAGTGCCGCCACGGCGTCACACCGCCGAGTCGAACAGGGCGTCGCGGGCGACATCGGCCTTGAGCATCGGGAAGAAGTGGGTGCCGCCGTGCACCGTCTCGATTGCGACGTTCGGCAGACCGCGCGGATGCTCCGGCACGTGACAGGTCGAGCCGGCCTCGGCCCGGAGGATGCGCACCGGCCGGTCCAGCCGCGCCAGCGCCCGCCACGGATCATGACTCTGGGCGGCGTAGTTCGAGGCCTCCCATTCCGGCGGACAGGCCAGGGCCAGGCCCTGTTCCGTCTCGATCAGCCCGTCGGTCAGATAGTCGGCCAGCATGATCTCGGGCCAGCCGCGAAAGGCGCCCCGCCCCGAATAGGCGGCCATGGCCTGTTCGCGGCTGTCGAAGACGGCGCGGCGGCGAAGCGCGCTCCTGACCAGCGGGATGCGTGAAGCCAGGCGGTCCAGCAGTGGCAGATGGAAGGCGGCCACCACCCAGCGCCGCCAGATCACCGGATCGAGCAGCACCAGCTTCGAGACGTGGTCGGGCCGTTCGGCCGCCGCCAGCAGCGCCGTGGTGCCGCCCATCGAATGGCCGGCCAGCACCGCCGGCGGGCCGTCCAACGCGTCCAGCAGGGCGATCAGGTCGTCGCGATGATCGGTCCAGCCGCGCCGGCCGTTGGGATCGGCGGGCAGGGTCGTCCGCCCGTGGCCGCGCAGATCGGGCGCCCAGATCCGCAGGGTCCCCGACAGGGGAGCCAGCAGGCTGCGGTGGGTCATGGCGTTGAAGCCGTTGGCGTGGACGAAGACCAGGTCGACCGGCCGCTTCGCATCGCCGAAGTCGAGCACGCTCATCTCGCCCGCGCCCCAGCGGTTGGCCACCGGCAGGCTCAGGCGACGGGGCGGGGAGAGCCGGATCGCGTCCATGGCGTCCAGATAGGTCCCGGGGTCAGCCGACGCCAGCCGCCGTCGGCCTCAGGCGGCGACGCGGCAGGTCGGGCAGCGCCCGTGCGCCTCGATGGTGGTCCGCTCTATGGCGTAGCCGGCGGCGTCGGCGGCGCGGCCCAGGTCGCCCGCTACCGGCGAGGACACCTCCTGCGTGGTCCCGCAGCAGTCGCAGATCAGGAAGGCGGCGGCGTGATCGCGTCCCCCGGAACTGCAGGCCACATAGGCGCTGATCGAGGCGATGCGGTGGGCGAGTCCCTTGCGCTCGAGGAACTCCAGGGCGCGGTAGACGGTTGGGGGCTTGGCCGGCTGCCCGTCCTCGCCGAAGCGGGCGATCAGGTCGTAGGCCTTGACCGGCTCGCCGGCGCCCAGCAGCAGTTCGAGCACCCGGCTGCGCGCCGCCGTCATCCGTTCGCCCTCGGCGGACAGGCGGGCGCCCGCCGCGCTCAGGGCGCGCTCGACCTCCGCCTCCCCGGGCGGGCCGTCGTCGTGGTGATGGTGGCAGGCGTCGCCCATGGGCCACAGCTAATCGCTCGACCGGCGGACCGCAACGTCGGGCTTGACTGTATGTGATGTTATTTCATAACACTATACCTCCCGTCGTAAGGCTCCCCGCATGATCTCCCACCGCGCCCTCCTTCTCGCCGCTGCAAGCTGGACCGCCCTCGCCGGCGTCGCCGCCGCCCAGACTCCGCCGCAGCAACGGGAGATCGTCGTCGAGGACGTCATCGTCACCGGCGCGCCGTTCGGCGTCACCGACCGCGCCAGCCTGCTGGCCGTCGACGTGCTGGACGAAGAGGATCTGGCGGTCGCTCCGGCCGCGACGCTGGGCGATCTGGTCAACGGCCTGCCCGGCGTGCGCAGCACCAATTTCGCCCCGGGCGCCAGCCGGCCGGTGATCCGCGGCCTGTCCGGCCCCCGCGTGCAGGTGCTGACCAACGGCCTCGGCATGATCGACGCCAGCTCGGTCTCGCCCGACCACCAGGTCGCGGTCGATCCCGGCGAGGCCCGGCGCATCGAGATCGTGCGTGGGCCCTCAACCCTGGTGTTCGGCGGCTCGGCCATCGGCGGCGTGGTCAACATCATCGACGACCGCATTCCGACGGAGCGGGCCGACGGCGTTGACGGCCACGTCTCGGCCCAAGCCTCCACCGTCGACGACGGAAGCAGCTTCGGCGCGCGGCTCAAGGCCAACGCCGGGCCGCTGGTGCTGACCGTCGACGGCTTCACCCGCGACTCGTCGGACTACGACGTTCCGGTCTTCCCGGAATCGCAGGCGCTGCTGGACGAGGAGGGCGAGACCGCGGCCGACGAACGCACCGTCCACAACACCTTCGTCCAGCTCGACCAGTACGGCGCCGGCGCCAGCTGGATCGGTTCGCGCGGTTTCATCGGGGTCTCGGCCAAGCACGTCGACACCACCTATGGTGTGCCCGGCCACGAACATGAACCCGATCCGCTCGATCCGGACGCGCACGAGGAAGGCGTCTCCATCGGCCTGGAGCAGACCCGCTACGACCTGCGCGGCGAACTGACCTTCGCCAGCGGCCCGTTCAGCGCCGCCCGCCTGTCCGCCGGCTGGGCCGACTACGCCCACACCGAGTTCGAGGGCGACGAGATCGGCACGCAATTCTTCTCCGACGGCGCCGAGGGCCGCTTCGAACTGATCCAGCGCGAGCGCAACGGCTGGCAGGGCGTGATCGGGGCCCAGCTGCTGGACCGCACCTTCGACGCGGTCGGCGACGAGGCCTATGTGCCACGCACCGACATCAGCGAGCAGGGTCTCTACACCGTGCAGCGCTTCGACCGCGGCGGCCTCGGCTTCGAAGGTGGCCTGCGCCTCGACAAGCGCTCGCTGGAAAGCCTCGCGGCCGAGCGCGACTTCACCAATGTCTCGGCTTCGGCGGGCCTGTTCTTCCGCCCCGCACCGCCCCTGTTCCTCGGCCTCAGCGTCGCACGCAACGAGCGCGCGCCGAGCGAGGTGGAGCTGTTCGCCGAGGGAGCCCACGTCGCCACCGGCGCCTTCGAGGTTGGAGACATCGACCTCGACTCCGAAGTCGCGACGTCCGTCGAGGCGACCGTCCACTATGCCCAGGGTCCGTTCGAGTTCGACCTGCATGCCTATGCGGCGAACTACGACGGCTTCATCGACCTGCGGCCCACCGGCGTGGACGATGTCGATTCCGGCCTGCCCATCTTCGAATACGTCCAGACCGACGCCGAATTCCGCGGCTTCGAGGCCGAGGCCGACTACCGCCTGTGGGAGAGCGGCCAGCGCAGCCTGACCCTGACCGGGGCCGCCGACTGGGTGCGGGCGACCACCGACCTCGGCGCCGCCGCGCGCATCCCGCCGTGGTCGGTCACGGCCGGACTGGAGTGGGCCTCGCGCCGGTTCGACGCCGGGCTGGAGGTTCGCCACGTCGGCGAACAGGACCGCACGGCCGCCTTCGAACGGCCCACCGACAGCTACACCCTGGTCAGCCTGAACGGCGCGATCCGGCCGTTCGCCGACCGGAACGTCACGGTCTTCGTCGAGGCCTCCAACCTGACCGACGCCGAGGCGCGCGAACACGCCAGCTTCCAGAAGGACATCGCGCCCCTGCCCGGACGCAACCTGCGGGCCGGGGTCACCTGGCGGTTCTGAGGCGATGCGCCGGTGAGGGGAACCGCGTTTGCCGCCCGGGACCGTCTGGGCTAGAAGCGCGCTTCCCCTTTTCCATCCAGAGCTCGTTTCGCGTCCATGACCGACACCACCGCCACCGCTTCGCTTTCGGGCAACGTCCTGTTCTACGGCAAGCCGGAGCCGCTCTCCGTCGAGGCGCACAGCAAGCTGGGCGTTGATCCGGTCGAACAGCCCTACGCCTTCGCGGCCAACACCAACATCGTGCCCCTGACAGTCACCGAGTTCGCGCCGGCGGCGCTGAGCTATCCGGTGATCTTCGTCGGCGACGCCCGCCAGCCCGTCGCCGTCATGGGTCTGCGCCAGGGCGAGAACCTGTTCGTCGACGAGAAGGGCGCCTTCCGCGCCGAGGCCTATATCCCGGCCTACATCCGTCGTTACCCGTTCGTCTTCGCCAACGACGAAGTCCAGAAGCGCCTGATCCTGTGCATCGATCGCGACGCCGCCTTCGTCAAGGAAGGCGGCGCCACGCCGCTGTTCGCCGACGGCAAGCCCTCGCCCTACGTCGAGCAGGCCATGGAGTTCTGCAACAATTTCGAGCAGGAGCGCCTGCGCACCGAGGCCTTCGTCAAGCTGCTGACCGAGCTCGACCTGCTCGAGACCCGCGAGGCCGTGTTCAATCCGCGCAACCCCGACGGCACGGCCGCCGCTCCGCAGAAGATCGCCGAGTATTTCGCCGTGTCGGAAGAGAAGCTGAAGGCCCTGCCGGCCGACAAACTGGCCGAGCTGCGCGACAACGGCGCCCTGGGCCAAATCTACGCCCACCTCGTCTCGCTGCTGGGCTGGGACCGTCTGATCGCCATCGCCTTCCAGAAGGCCGCCGCGGCCCAGCCGGCCGCCGGCAACGCCTAGGAAGGCGGCAGGCGTCAGGCAACAGGCATCAGGGCGGCCCGCTTCGGCGGGTCGCCCTTTCGCCAGACGCGATGTTTCTGCTGCCTGTCGCCTGCTGCCTATCTGCGGGCCAGCAGCGCCCGGGTCAGGCAGGAGAAGATCAGCCGGCCGGCTTCGTCGAGCAGGTCGTGCTGGGCGATGACGATGCCTTTCTCGTCGCCGACCGGATCCTTGCCCATGACCGTCATCCGCCCGCGCATCAGCTCGCCCGGGGGTGGATTGCGCATGTAGCGCAGCCCGTCGACGGCCAGCACCTTCGACTGGGCCCAGCCCGAAACCTTGTCGGCGAACAGCCGGCTCCACAGGGCGTAGACCATGGCGTCGGGCGCGCCGTAGGAGACGTCCCACCCCGGCGAAAACCGTTCGACGAAGAGGTCCATGGCGGCCGGGTCGACCATGCAGGCGCCCAGGGGGACGACCTCGCCCACGGCCAGATCCTCGAAATGGACGTGGAGCGGTTCGCTCATCGCAGGCCCCTCAGCCGGCGGGCTCTTCGGAGACCCGCACCAGGAGCTTGCCGTCGTGATCGCCCGTGAACAAGCGGTTCAGCGAATCCAGCGCATTCTCGAGGCCGTCGTCGACGTGGACCTTCCATTTGACCTGGCCGCTGTGCAGCCAAGGCCCCATCTCGGCCACCATCTCGCGGGCGCGGGGCGCGTAGTCGAGCACCAGGAAGCCCTGCACCGTCAGCCGGTGGGTGATGAGGCGGGCGAAATTAGGCGACGGCGGCGCCTTGGTGGCGTTGTAGGCGGAAATCAGGCCGCAGACAGCCATCCGGCCGTGGGTCTTCAGCCGGTTGAAGACGGCGATCATGATGTCGCCGCCGACATTTTCAAAATTCAGATCCACGCCGTCCGGCGCCAGCCGGTCCAGCGCCTCGCCGACATCCTCGTTCTTGTAGTCGATGGCGGCGTCGAACCCGAGCTCCTCGGTCAGCCAGCGGCACTTGTCCGGCCCGCCGGCTATGCCGATGACGCGAGCCCCGCGCGCCTTCGCCACCTGCCCCGCGATCGAGCCGACCGCGCCGGCCGCGGCCGAGATCACCATGGTCTCGCCCGCCTGCGGCCTGAGCACGTCGGTGACGCCGAAATAGGCGGTCAGCCCGGTCATCCCGAGCACCGACAGATTGGCCGTCAGAGGCATGCCCGGGGCGCGGTGGACCGGCCGCAGCTCCATCTCGGGCACGACCGCGTAGTCGGCCCAGCCGCCCGACAGCGGCGTGACGATGTCGCCGACCCGGAAACGGCTCGACCGGCTTTCCTCGACCACGCCCAGCGTCAGGCCGCGCATCACGCCGCCCAGCGGCACCGGCGGCAGATAGCCCTCCGCGTCGTTCATCCAGGTGCGGTTGGTCGGGTCCAGGGACAGATAGACGGTGCGGACCAGCACCTCCGACTCGTTCAGCGCCGGAACGGGCGACTCGACCAGCTCCAGATCGCCGGGCTGGACCAGTCCCCGGGGCCGCTGGCGCAGCACCCACTGCCGATTGACGCGAGCCATGGACGATCTCCGCAGGTTTTCTTTCAGGACGGGCCATCATGACCGGGCCGCACGGACTGTCCAGCGCGGGGCGAAGAAAAAGGCGGGCCGCAAAGGGCCCGCCTGAAGTGGCATCATCGAGAATGAGGCGCGGAGGCGACAGACTGGTTTTCACCAGTCTCAAGTCGGGGGGGCGTCGCCGCCTCCGCAGACCGATAACGGCGGCGCCCGCAGGCGGTTCCCGCGGTTTCGAACTTTTTTCGCTTCGCGCGCGAGCGCCGGAACGGCCGCGCTGGCGAGGGCGTTCACCGCGCATAGCGTAATCGATGTCGGAGGCCCGCCATGACCCATGAATCCCCCCACGACCGGGCCGCCGACGCGGTCCACGAGGGCCGGCCGGTCGAGGCCCAGTACGTGCGCGGCGGCCGCGGCGGCGTGCGCATCCTGGCCCTGCTGCTGATCTCGCTGGCGGCGGTGGCGATCCTGCTGCTGGGCATGTGGTTCGTCAGCCAGGGCGGCTTCGCCACGACCAACGCCAACGACGGCGACCAGGCGGTGGACGCCGCCGCCTTCCAGACCGACCCGGTCGAGATCCCGGCGGCCGACGCTCCGACCACGGCGACGGGGCAGCCGACCAATCCGCCGACCGGCGAGGCGCAGAACGTCAACGCCCCGGTGGTTTCGGCCGAACCGTCCTCCGCGCCTCCGCCGACGCCGTAATCCGGAACAAAAAAGCCCCGGTCCTGCGACCGGGGCTTTCCTCTGTCTGTCAGGGAGTTCAGGCCGCTTCGCGCTGCCGCGAAGGGTGGAAGAACAGCGCCTGGCTGATCGCCGCCTTCACCGTTTCCGGCTGGAACGGCTTGGTGATCAGGAAGGTCGGTTCGGGCCGTTCGCCGGTCAGCAGCCGCTCGGGGAAGGCGGTGATGAAGATCACCGGCACGTCGATCCGCTTGAGGATGTCCTTGACCGCGTCGATGCCCGACGAGCCGTCGGCCAGCTGGATATCGGCCAGCACCAGGCCAGGGCGGTTGCGGGCGACGGCGTCGACGGCCTCGTCGTGGGTGGTGGCGGTGCCGGTGACGCGATGGCCCAGCTCCTTCACCAGACTTTCAATGTCGGCGGAGATGATCGCCTCGTCCTCGATGATCAGCACGTCCGTGGCCAGTTCGGCGTCGATGTCCGACTGGGCCTCGGCGATCAGCCGTTCCACATCCATGGCGTCGGCGTCGAGGATCTGGGCCGCCTCGGACGGGGTGAAGCCCTCGAGGGCGGTGAGCAGGAAGGCCTGCCGCGAGCGCGGCGCGATCTGCATCAGGCGGCGCGAGGCGTCGTCGCGCCCCTCGATGCCGCTCTTGTCCTCCAGCTGGGCGCCGGTCGAGGCCCAGATGGCGTGAAACACGTGGTAGAGAGCGACCCGCGGCGTCATGTCCGGCGGCAGCTGGCGTTCGCCGGCGGCGAGCGCTTCCAGAGCCACCCGCACATAGTTGTCGCCGGTGGTCTGGTCGCCGGTCAACGCACGGGCATAGCGGCGCACATACGGCAGATGCGGCGCGAGACGGGCCAGCAGGCTCATATAATCTTCCCCGACAAAAAGCGGTCCTTCAGAATGGGACCTCGGCAGGTCCGGTCAACGTATCAAATCGGCCACGGTTCCCGCCCCCGCAACAAAGCTTGAGCATTAATCCGCCGTAACCTAGGAACCGTCCTTCGACGCTGGCGTTCTCGGCAATCGCAGCAACAGCGTCAGGGTGGCGGCCGTTCATTCGATGACAGACAATTCGAACCCCTCCCGCAAGGCGGCGCCCCCGGGCGGTCCCGCCCTCGAGGAAGCGCGCCTTCGTCAGCAGGCGATCGGGGTGAAGCTTCGGCACATGTTCGACGAAGTCGTGAACGAACCGGTTCCCGACGAGTTCCTCGACATCCTCCGCCGGGCCGATGAACGCTCGAGCGGGAGCGGCGCATGAGCGGCGCCTCGACTCCGCCGCCCAAGCCTCCCTCCGCCGACGACAACGCCTTCAAGAGGGAGCTGGTCGCGCTGATTCCGCACCTGCGGGCGTTCGCGCGCACCCTGACCGGCGACCCGACGGCGGCGGACGACCTGGCGCAGGACGCCATGATGAAGGCGTGGGACGCCCGCGCCAGCTATCAAATGGGCACCAACATGAAGGCCTGGACCTTCATGATCCTGCGCAACCAATTCTACTCGGAGAAGCGCCGCTCGTGGCGCCAGTCGCAGCTCGACCAGGAGGCCGCCGAACGCACCCTGGTGGCCGTCGACGATCCGGAGTCGCCCGTCGCGCTCGACGAGCTGCGCCTGGCGCTGGCCACCCTGCCGGAAGAGCAGCGCGAAGCCCTGATCCTCGTCGGAGCGGGCGGGTTCGCCTACGAGGAAGCGGCCGAGATCTGCCAGTGCGCCGTCGGCACAGTGAAGAGCCGCGTCTCCCGCGCCCGCAAGGCGCTGCAGGCCACGCTGGAGCGCGGCGGCTACGCCCGCGACGGCCGCGCCGCCGGCGACGCCATGCGTTCCATTCTCGCCGACGCCGATCGCCTGAGCAGCGTCCGGGGCTGAGGTGGTCCGCATCGGGCGAGCGCTCGGTCGGGGGCTGGCTCCGCCACAGTTCCACGGCATTCGCTTCCGCCTCGGAGCCGCGCTGGCCTTCGCCCTCTTGCCGGTTCTCGCGCTCGGCGCCTTCCAGGCCGACGCCCAGTTCCGCGTCCAGGATCGCCAGCGCCGCGACGACCTCCAGCTCGCCGCAGAACGGACCGCCGCCAACGTCAAGAGTCGGCTGGACAGCACCACCGTCCTGCTCCAGGCCCTCCGGCCCGAGGCCCTCGAACTGTTCTGTGAACCCCGGCTCACAGGCCTGGTCCAGCGCATCGAGGACCTGGACGGACTGGCGCGCCTGTCGCCGACCGGCGAGACCGCCTGCGCCTCACAGCAACTGGGCGCCGCCGCCCCGGCCTGGCTGGCCCAGGCGCGCCCGTCGCCGTGGTTCCAGCGCCTGCGCAGCGGCGAGGACACCGTCCTGGCCCGCGCCCCCGTCCGGCCCGGAGAGGCTCCCGGACTGATCGTGGCCATCCGGCTGGAACGGCCGCTCGGCGCCTTCGACGGAGCCATGGTGGCGGTGATCCCGCTGTCGGCCCTGCAGCCGGACATCGCCGACCGGGCCCTGCCGGAGGGGTCGCAAGCGGCGCTTACCGATGGCGAGGGCCAGATCCTGACCGCGACCGACCCCGAGGCCTTCGCCCTGTCGCGGGGCCGCAGCGTCACCGGCTGGGTGGACCGGGCGCGGCGCGATGCCTCGGCCATCTTCGAGGCCGACGACGCCGAGGGCCGCCGTCGCGTCTACGCCGGCGCGGCCCTGGCCGGGCGCGACGTCTACGCCCTGCTTTCGGCCCCCGCCCCGGGGCTGCTGTCATGGGCCCGGCTGAACCCGGTCGGCGCCTTCCTCGTCCCGCTGCTAGCCTGGCTGATCGCCTTCCTGTCGGTGATGTGGGTGTCAGAGCGGATCGTGGTCCGCTGGCTGGTCTATCTGGAGCGCGTCGCCGCCATCTATGCGCGCGGCCGCTTCTCGGTGCGCCCGGTGCAGGCAATGAACGCGCCGGCCGAGATCCGCGTCCTCGCCCGCACGCTCGACGACCTCGCCGACACCATCACCACCCGTGACACCGCCCTGAACGCCTCGCTCGAGGAGAAGGACGCGTTGATGCGCGAGATCCATCACCGGGTGAAGAACAACCTGCAGATCATCTCGTCCCTGCTGTCGATGCAGCAGCGCGCGCTGAGCGATCCGCAGGCCAAGGCGGCCGTAGGCGACACCCGCCAGCGCATCTCGGCCCTCGCCCTGATCTACCGGACCCTCTACCAGAGCGCCGACCTGCGCTACGCCGACGCCCGCATCTTCCTGACCGAACTGGTCGGCCAGCTGGTCTCCAGCGAGGCCGGGCGCGGACCCGTGGTGACCTCGTCGGTCGAGGCGGACTCACTCGTCGTCGATCCGGACAAGCTGGCGCCGCTAGCGCTGTGGCTGGTCGAGGCGGTGACCAACGCCCAGAAGCACGCCTTCGCCGGCCGCGGCGGCTCGCTCAAGGTCCGGTTCCGGGTCCAGGGCGAGACCAGCGTGCTCGAGGTCGAGGACGATGGGCCCGGCGTCAGCGAGACGTTCCGGGCCGGGGTCGGGCGCACCCTGATGGGAGCCTTCGCCAAACAGCTTCGGGGCGATGTCGAAATCGTCTCGGCCCCGGAAGGCGGAACGATCGCCCGCATGACCTTCGCGACCCCCGAGGCGGTGACCCCGACCGACTCCGCCGACCTTGGAACCCCGTCCGCGTCGCGACGTTCTTGAACACACGCCGCTCCCCCGGCGCCAGGAGATCGCAACATGCGGAAGATATTCATTCTGTTCGCGGCCGCGGCCGCCCTGACCACCGCCGCCTGCAACACCATTTCGGGCGTCGGCCGCGACGCCTCGGCCGCCGGTGACGCCGTCACCGACGCCGCGGAAGACGCCAAGAACTGAGTTCGGGTTCCCGGCCGCGGCTCTCCCCCGACACGCGGTCCGGTCGAAGAAGGCCCGCCCGGAAGTTTCCGCCGGGCGGGCCTTCGCTTGTCCGGCCCCGTTCACCCCGCTTGCGCGCATCCACGGCGGCGCTAGCATCGCGTCCGACGCCGGGGGACGTGACGCATGACCGAGGAAGCGACGAAGGCCGCGCCGGGCCTGAGAACGGTGGTGGCGGCTTCGGCCGCCGGCACCGCCTTCGAATGGTATGACTTCTTCATCTTCGGCTCGCTGGCCGGGGTCATCGCCCACCATTTCTACGCCGAGGTCAGCGAGGCCACCGGCTACATCCTGGCGCTGCTGACCTTCGGGGTCGGCTTCGTGGTCCGCCCGCTCGGCGCCTTGGTGTTCGGCTGGTTCGGCGACAGGACGGGGCGCAAGACCACCTTTCTTGTCACCATCACCGTCATGGGCGTCGCCACCGTAGCCATCGGCCTGCTGCCCGACTACGGCGACATCGGCGTCGCCGCCCCGATCCTGCTAATCCTGATGCGGGTGCTGCAGGGCTTCGCGCTGGGCGGCGAATACGGCGGGGCGGCCATCTATGTCGCCGAGCACGCGCCGGCGAGGCAGCGCGGCTTCCTGACCGGCTGGATCCAGACCACCGCGGCCCTCGGCCTGATCGGCGCGCTCGGCGTCATCCTGATCACCCGCAACATCGTCGGCGCCGAGGCCTTCGACGAGTGGGGCTGGCGCATCCCCTTCCTGCTGTCCGCCCTGCTGCTCGGCATCTCGCTGTGGATCCGGATGCGGCTGGACGAGAGCCCCGCCTACCGCCGCATGGAGGCCGAGGGCGGCGAGCGCCGCGCCCCCTACCGCGAGGCCTTCCTGCAGTGGAACAACGGCCGCTTCGTGCTGCTCGCCCTGTTCGGCATCATGATCGCCCAGGGCGCGGTCTGGTACTGCGGCTATTTCTACACGCGCTTCTTCATGGAGCGGATCCTCAAGGTCGAGACCGCCACGGTCGATATGATCATGCTGTGGCTGACCGTGGCCTCGGCCGGGCTCTACGTCTTCTTCGGCTGGCTGTCCGACAGGATGGGGCGCAAGCCGGTGATGCTGTTCGGCATGATCCTGGCCCTGGTCGCCTTCTTCCCCGGCTTCCACGCCCTCACGAAGGCGGCCAATCCGGCCCTGGCTGAGGCCCAGGCGTCGGCGCCGGTGACGGTGGTGGCCGACCCGGCGTCCTGCGCCCTGCAGTTCGATCCGGTCGGCAAGACCGCCTTCGCCAGCTCCTGCGACATCGCCAAGAGCGTGCTGTCCAACGCCGGGGTTTCCTACGTCAACGTCGAGGCCCCGCCGGACCGCGTCGCCACCGTGCGCGTCGGCGCCGCCGAGGTGATCTCGGTCGAGGGCGAGGGCCTCGCGCCCGCCGACCTCAAGGCCGCCCGCGCCGACGTCGAGACGCGCATCAAGGCGGCTCTGGCCGTCGCCGGCTATCCCGACAAGGCCGACCCCGCGCGCATGAACCTGCCGCTGATGTTCGCCATCCTGATGATTTTCATCGTCGCCGCCACGGCCCTGTACGGCCCGCAGGCGGCGGCCCTGGTCGAGCTGTTCCCGACCCGGGTGCGATACACGGCCATGAGCCTGCCCTACAACATCGGCACCGGCTGGGTCGGCGGCCTGCTTCCGGCCGCCAGCTTCGCGCTGGTGGCGGCGTCGGGGAACATCTATTTCGGCCTGTGGTATTCGGTCGCCTTCACCCTGATCGCCGTCATCGTCAGCCTGCTGTGGCTGCCCGAGACGCGCGGGCGGGACCTGAACACGATCCAGACCTGAGGCGTTTCCCTTCCGCCTTCCCGACCGGACGACGACCATGACCGACGCCAAGGGCCGCGACGCCGGCCTCGACCTGTTGCGCGAGCACGCCCTGATCGCCGGCGAGCCGGTCACCTCGCCCGAGCGCATCGCCGTGGACGACCCCGCCACCGGCGAAATCCTCGGCCACGTCCCCGACCTCGGCGCCGCCGAAACCGAACGCGCCATCCGGTCCGCGCATGACGCCTTTCCTGCCTGGTCGCGCTCAGACCCGCACAAACGCGCCGCCTTCCTCCGCGACTGGGCCGGGCTGATCGATGAAAACGCGGAGGGGCTCGGGGCCCTGATGGCGCTCGAGAACGGCAAGCCGTTCGAGGAGGCCAGGGGCGAGGTCGCCTACGCCAACAGCTTCATCAAATGGTTCGCCGGCGAGGCCGAACGGTTGATCGGCGAGACCCAGGACAGCCCGCTGGGCCACGTCATCCTGACCTTCCGCGAGGCGGTCGGCCCCTGCGCCTTCATCACCCCGTGGAATTTCCCGGCCGCCATGCTGACCCGCAAGCTGGGGCCCGCCCTGGCCGCCGGCTGCACCGCCGTGGTCAAGCCGGCCAGCCAGACGCCGTTCACCGCCATCGCCGTGGCCGGACTGGCCTATCGGGCGGGCCTGCCCAAGGGCGTGCTCAGCGTCGTCACCGGCGACGCCGCGATCATCGGCGGCGCGCTCACCGCCTCGCCGCTCATCCGCAAGCTCAGCTTCACCGGGTCGACCCCCGTGGGCCGGCTGCTGGCCGAGCAATGCGCCCCGACCCTGAAGCGGGTGTCGATGGAGCTGGGCGGCGCCGCGCCGCTGATCGTCTTCGCGGACGCCGACCTCGACCTCGCCGTGGCCGAGACCATCAAGGGCAAGTTCCGCAACTCGGGCCAGACCTGCGTCTGCCCGAACCGGGTCTATGTCGAGGCGTCCGTGGCGGAAGACTACGCCGCCAGACTGGCGAGGGCGGTGGCGCAGATCCCCGTGGGCGCCGCCTTCGAACCCGGCGTGAAGGTCGGGCCGCTGATCGAGGACAAGGCCGTCGCCAAGGTCGAGGACCATCTGGCCAGGGTGCAGGCCTCCGGCGGCCGCATCCTGACCGGCGGCGGCCGCCACCTCCTCGGCGGCCGCTTCTTCCAGCCGACCGTCACCCTCGGCGGCGACGACGCCCTGTTCCGCCGGGAGGAGACCTTCGGCCCGCTGATCCCGGTCTTCGCCTTCGCCGGCGAGGACGAGGTGCTGGCCAGGGCCAACGACAGCGAGTTCGGCCTCGCCTCCTACGTCTTCACCCGCGACCTCGACCGTGCGATGCGGATCGGCCGCCGCATCGAGGCGGGCATGTGCGGCGTCAACACCGGCATCATCTCCACCGCCGTCGCCCCCTTCGGCGGCGTCAAACAGTCCGGCTACGGCCGCGAGGGCTCGGTCCACGGCATCGACGAATACGTCGACATCAAACAGGTGACGCTGGCGCTGAAGTGAGGCTCAGACCTTCTTCAGGCTGGCCACGAAGGCCTCGACTTCGTCCATCAACCAGTCAGCACCGTCCCACCAGAAGCGCGCCAGGGCCTCATGGTTCAGGCGCACCCATTCCATGGCGAGGGGCGCCATGCGGGCGAAGGCCCTGTCGTCGAACTCGTTCGACTTGGCGACCACCCGGGGCTCCGCAGCGACCGCCACCGAGAAACTCGGCTGATGGCGCCCGGGTTTTACGTAACACTTGATCCTCGGTCCGTGACGGCCCATCGCCGTGGTGATTGTCACTACGCCGTTGATGCCGGTATGCGCTTCCCCCAGATTGGCCATCTCGAAGATGTCCTCTTCGCCGAGCGCGCTCAGCTCCTCGTCGAGCGTCGGCTCGCGATCGATCCAGACGGCGATGTTGTCATTCATGCCCACGCCTTCGATAAACGCCTCACGCCGCGCCGGTGTCAAACGATTGCAACCTGAGCGAGCAACTAAACCGGCAGCGCCCCCCGCTTGACCACTGTCCGCATGGCCACGCTGGACGACACCCGGGTCACGCCGGGTATCCGCGTCAGCTCGCGCGAGTGGACCCGCTCCAGGTCGTCGACGTCCCGCACCACCAGCCGCAGCAGATAGTCCGAACCGCCGGTCATCAGATAGCATTCGACCACCTCGGGCACGGTCGAGACGGCGGTCTCGAAGGCCGTCAGCGACGCCTCCGCCTGCGACGACAGGGTGACCGTGACGAAGACGCTGATCGGCAGGCCCACGGCCCGCTCGTTGATGATGGCGGTGTAGCGGCTGATCACATCGGCCGCCTCCAGCGCCCGCAGGCGGCGCAGGCAGGCGCTCTCGGACAGGTTCACCGCCTTGGCCAGATCGGCGTTGGTCATGCGCCCGTCGCCCTGCAGGGCGCGGATCATCTTGCGGTCGGTGTCGTCGAGGGCGACGGCGGAAATGGTCTTCAAAACAGAACATCCTTCGCAGATTCTGCGACTGTATGCCGTTCATGCGGCGAAAAGAACAGGAACCTGCGCTCGCACCCTCGCTAGATTGCCGCCCGACGCGAGGCGGCCACAGAGCCCGCCCGCACCCCGTCGGAAGAGGAATCCCCATGCGCGTCGGCGTCCCCACTGAAATCAAGAAGAACGAACACCGTGTCGGCCTGACGCCGACCGCCGTGCGCGAATACGTGGCTCACGGCCACACCGTCTCGGTGCAGGAAGGCGCGGGCCTCGGCGCGGGCTTCACCGACGCCGACTTCAAGAAGGCCGGGGCGAATATCGTCTCTGACGCCGCCGAAATCTTCGCGAACAACGACATGATCGTGAAGGTCAAGGAGCCGCAGAAGGTCGAGTGGGAGATGCTCCGCGAAGACCAGATCCTGTTCACCTACCTGCACCTCGCGCCCGATCCCGAGCAGACGAAGGGTCTGCTGGCCTCGAAATGCGCCGCCGTGGCCTATGAGACCGTGACGAACGCGCAAGGGGGTCTGCCGCTGCTGGCTCCGATGTCGGAAGTCGCCGGCCGGATCGCCGTCTTCTCGGCCGCCGAGACCCTGCTCAAGCACAACGGCGGCATGGGCCTGCTGTTCTGCGGCGTCCCCGGCGTGGCCCCGGCCCGCGTGCTGGTGCTGGGCGGCGGCGTCGTCGGCCTCAACGCCGCCCGCATGGCCATGGGCCTCGGCGCCGAGGTGGTCGTGCTCGAGCGCTCGATCCCGCGCATGGCCTATATCGACGAGGTCACCAACGGCCGCGTCATCACCCGCTACTCCTCGATCGGCGCGGTCGAGGAGGAGATGGTCAAGGCCGACGTCATCATCGGCGCCGTGCTGGTCCCGGGCGCCGAGGCGCCCAAGCTGATCAAGCGCGAACACCTCAAGCAGATGAAGCCCGGCTCGGTGCTCGTCGACGTCGCCATCGACCAGGGCGGCTGCTTCGAGACCAGCCGCGCCACCACCCACGAGGATCCGACCTACGTCATCGACGGCGTCGTCCACTACTGCGTCGCCAACATGCCGGGCGCCGCCCCGCGCACCTCGTCGGAAGCCCTCAACAACGCCACCCTGCCGTTCGGCCTGGCGCTGGCCGACCACGGTCTCGACGCGCTGAAGAAGAACCCCCACCTCGCCCGCGGCCTCAACGTCCTCAAGGGCGAGATCACCTACCCGGCGGTGGCCGAGGCCATGGACATGCCGTGGAGCGATCCGTTCGGCGTCTGGGCGAAGGGATAAGCTGACGCCCCTCTCCCCTTGCAGGAGAGGGAGACCGCACACGGCGGCGCAGCCGTCGTCCTCGTGCGGTCGGGTGAGGGGTCTCCGGCCGGGTCCGGCACGACCCCTCATCCGACCCGCTCCCGCAAGGGGAGATGGACGCGCGGTCCCCGCCTGTAATTCGCCGCGCTTTTCCTACATAAGCCCGCGATGAAGTTTCTCGACCAGGCCAAGATCTATATCCGCTCCGGCAACGGCGGCGCGGGGGCCGTGTCGTTCCGGCGCGAAAAGTTCATTCCCAACGGCGGCCCGGACGGCGGCGACGGCGGCAACGGCGGCAACGTCTGGATCACCGCCGTCGAGGGGCTGAACACCCTGATCGACTACCGCTACCAGCAGCATTTCAAGGCCCAGACCGGCGTCCACGGCATGGGCCGGCAGATGCACGGGGCCAAGGGCGAGGACGTCATCCTCAAGGTCCCGGTCGGCACCCAGGTGCTCGACGAGGACAAGGAGACCGTGCTGCTCGACATGGACCACGCCGGCAAGACCGAGCTGCTGCTCAAGGGCGGCAACGGCGGCTGGGGCAACGTCCGTTTCAAGGGCCCGTCCAACCAGGCCCCGACCTACGCCAACCCCGGCCAGGAAGGTCAGGAGCGCTGGATCTGGCTGCGCCTGAAGCTGATCGCCGACGTCGGCCTGGCCGGCCTGCCCAACGCCGGCAAGTCGACCTTCCTCGCCGCCGCCTCGGCCGCACGCCCCAAGATCGCCGACTATCCGTTCACGACGCTGGTGCCGAACCTCGGGGTGGTTGACCTGTCGGCCACCGAGCGGTTCGTCATCGCCGACATCCCCGGCCTGATCGAGGGCGCCCACGAGGGGGCCGGCATCGGCACCCGCTTCCTCGGCCACGTCGAGCGTTCGGGCTGCCTGATTCACCTCATCGACGGAACCCAGGACGATGTCGGCAAGGCCTACCGCATCATCCGCCACGAGCTGGAGGCCTACGGCGCCGGCCTCGCCGACAAGCCCGAGGTTCTGGCCCTGAACAAGATCGACGCCCTCAGCCCCGAGGTGCGCCAGGAGAAGGCCGCCGAACTGGAGGCCGTCGCCGGCCGCCGTCCCATGCTGGTCTCCGGCGTCTCGGGCGAGGGCGTCACCGAACTGCTCCGCGCCGCCTGGACCGAGGTGCGCAAGGACCGCGGCGAGATCGCCCCCGCCGAGACGGATGAGACGGTGGTCGAAACCCCGGGCGGCTGGGCGCCTTGATTTCGGCGGGAAGCGACGCTGTTCTTCCCGGGTAACGGGAGGGGTTTCGTGGTTCGTCTCATCAGAGTGCTCGCGGCCTGCTGCGCCGCCATGTCCCTGTCCGCCTTCCAGGCCGCCCCGCCCGAGCTGCCGCCGCACCTTGCGGCGCTGGCCGAAGATGCCGCGGCCGCCCGCACCTTCGACTATATGGCGCTGAAGAGGTCGGGCCTGGACTTGCGCGCCCTGTCGGACGCGGTTGATCTGGGAGCCCGCGGCCGCTGTCTCACCTCCGGTGAGGAGGAGCTGCAGATGGGGCTGTCCGCCGCCCTTGCCGCACCCGACGCAGCGACATTCGAGGCGGATAAGCTCGCCGCCGCCGGCGCGCTCGCCCGCTGGGATGCGTACGCGGAAAAACTGGCCGGCGGCTATCAGGAACCGGAACAGCCTTTCGCCTCGGTGGCCAGCTGGTATCGGGGCATGGCCCGCGCCGCCACGGAGCGCGAACGCGAACTCTACCGGCGCGCCGCCCTGGATCAGATGACCCGTCATGGCTTCGGAGCGGGCCCGAAGGTTTGGGGAGAGCTCACGCCGGGCGCCCAGGCCCGGATGCTCGGCCATCTCCGCCACCGGATGTGCGGGATCGACAGCGACAACACGGCCTGGCTGAAAGCCGACCTCGCCGCCAACGGCTGGTACCGCCTGTCCGCCTTCCATCCGGCCGCCAGCAATGCCGCCTGGCTGATGATCCAGCACGCCGACCGCGATCCGGCCTTCCAGCAGGAGATGCTTGTCATGCTCGAGCCGCTCGCCGCCGAGGGAGAGATCGAACCTTGGGATTTCGCCTACCTGTTCGATCGGGTGGCGGTGAACGCCGGCCGCCCCCAGCGCTACGGCAGTCAGGGCCGCTGCGTGGCCAGGGGCGTCTGGGCCCCCAACGATCTTGAGGATCCCGAACGGGTGCAGGCCCTGCGCGACGAGAACGATCTCGGCTCCTTGGCCGAATACACAGCCCACATGCATCAGTTCTGCGCCGACTTCGAAAACTGAGGAGGGGAACGCAATCCCGCGGCCGCTCCTTTCCTCGTGAAAGGAGCCCCGTCATGAGCGATCAGAAGCCCATCCAGACCGAAGGCCGCGACGATAACGGCGCCATTCCGCTGGGCCGCCCCGACGCGTCGACCTCGGACGCCGAGGTCAAACGCAACGCCGAGCGCGAGAAGCGGAGCGCCGGACCCGACGGTCCGGACGCCACCGAGGTCGGCGACACCTTCAAGCGGTCGCCCGGCTGAAGGCCCGCGACATGGCCGCTGCGGCGTGTTAGGGCGCTCGTGAGCATAAGTCGCCCAGCCGCGAGCCCGCCTTGCCCTTCTTCCACGCCGGTCCCGCGCCCAAGGCCTTCGGCCCCCGACCCGGCGCCCTGCGCGACGGTCTCGATCTCCGGCCGGGGATGAAGGTGGGAATCTTCGGCGGCTCCTTCAATCCCGCGCACGACGGCCATGCCCATGTGGCGGAGACGGCCCTGCGTCGGCTGGACCTCGACCGCGTCGTCTGGCTGGTGTCGCCACAGAACCCCTTGAAGGACGCTCGCGAGAGCGCTCCTCTGGCCGCGCGCATGGCCTCCGCCCGCGCCGCCGCCGCCCACGCCGCCGCCGGTCCTTCGATGATCGTGTCCGATTTCGAGAGTCGCATCGGCACCTACTGGACCATCGACACCCTGCGCGCCCTGGTCGCCCGCCATCCCGGGGTCCGGTTCGTCTGGCTGATGGGCTCGGACAATATGGCGAGCTTTCATCGCTGGCGGGGCTGGACAGACATCATGCGCCTGATGCCGGTGGCGGTGATCGCCCGGCCGGGCTCCGAGCTGGACAGCCGCGCGGCCCCGGCCGCCGCCCGATTCGCCTCCGCCCGCGTTCCCGCCTCCCGCGCCCGCTTGTTGCCGCACCTCCAGGCTCCCGCATGGGCCTATCTCACGGCGCCGCTGAACCATCGCTCCTCGACGGCTCTCAGGGCCCGCGCCGGTCAGTGGGAACCTCGCCGCCCGGCGCAACGCGTGACGCCCCGGGCCGTTTGTGCTAGACTGCCCCTTTAGTAATCTCCCTGGAGCCCTCCGCTGACCCCCTCGCCCGCGCACGATGCGCAAGACAGCGCCGTCTCGAACACGGCGCATGAGATGGACCCCATCACGCCCATCCATTCCGAAGACGGTCCGCCCGAGAATGGTCACCAGGCTCCCCTTCCCGTCGGCTCAACCGCGCTGGAACAGGCGATCCTGTCACGCCTCGACGACGACAAGGCCCAGGACATCGTCCTCATCGACCTGAAGGGCAAAAGCCCCATGGCCGACACCATGATCGTCGCCTCCGGGCGCTCGCACCGTCACGTCGGCGCGCTGGCCGACCACCTGCAGCGCACGCTGAAGGAACAGGGCCTCGGCAAGGTCAAGGTCTCGGGCCTGCCGCACTGCGACTGGGTGCTACTCGACGCCGGCGACGTCATCGTCCACCTGTTCCGCCCGGAAGTCCGCGCCTTCTACAACATCGAGAAGATCTGGTCGGTCGACAGCGGCCACCGCGTCGACGCCCGCGCCTAGAGCGGCCCCGTGAAGCTGGCGGTCATCGCCATCGGCAAGCCGGGGCGCGGCCCCGAGGCGACCCTGGCCGCCGACTACGCCGAACGCGCCACCCTGGCCGGCCGCGCGCTCGGCCTCGGCCCCCTCGAACTGATCGATCTGGAAGCCCGCAAGCCGGGCAGGGCGGCCGAGGCCGAACTGATCCTCAAGGCCGCCGAGGGGGCGCACCTGATCGCCTGCGACGAGCGGGGCAAGACCTTCTCCAGCCGCGCCTTCGCGGATCACATCGCCGGCCTGCGCGACCGCGGCGAGCGCCGGCTGGCCTTCGCCATCGGCGGGGCCGACGGCCTCGACCACAGCGTCCGCCTCGCCGCCGCCTCGACCCTCGCCTTCGGCCCCCAGACCTGGCCGCACGCCCTCGCCCGGGCCATGCTTGCGGAACAGCTGTATCGCGCCGTGACCATCCTGGCCGGATCGCCCTATCATCGCGACTAGAAGCGAAATCGGTTCAGATGCGCTCGCATCCGGGCTCAGATTTCGCGCAAAAAGGTCCTATGCGTCGCGCCGCCCTCCCCCTCGTCTTCGTCCTGACGGCCCTGCCTCTGGCCGCCGCCGCCCCGCAGCCGGCGGAGATCGGCCGTCTGCAGGCCGAGTTCCGCGACGAGCGCGCCCGGGCCCTGCGTCTTCGCGCCGAGGCCGCCGACGCCGCCGCCGAGATCGCCCGGCTCGAACGTGAGCTGGCAGCGCTCGGGGCCGACGTCGCCGCCGGCGACGCGACCATCGCCGCCCAGCGCGCCCGCCTGCGCAGCCTCAGCGACCGCGAGGCGGCCCTGGTGGCCCAGCTGTCGCAGGCCCGCGGCCGCCAGACCCGCCTGCTCTCCGCCCTGCAGATGATGAGCCGCCGTCCGCCGCCGCCGCTGCTGGTCCCCGCCGACAAGGCCGTCGACACGGTCCGAGCCGCCATCCTGATGAAAGCCGTCGCGCCCGAACTCCAGGCCCGGGCCCGGGCGCTGGCCGACCGTCAGGCCGAGATCATCCGCGTCCGCCGCCTCGCCGCCCTCAACAGCGAGGCCCTGTTCACCGCCGAGAGCGCCCAGGGCGATCGCCGCGCCCGCGCCGAGGCCCTGAGCACCCGCCAGACCCGGCTCCGCGCCGTCCTTCGCGCCGAGGCCGAGACGGCCGAACGCGCCGCCCGCGCCCTGGAGGCCCGGCTGCGGGCGCTGGGCGGCGCCGTTCCCGCCGCCGACGCCGAGGCTCCGCCGGTGACCGCCCGCCGTCCCGCCGGCCGCGACCGTCTGACGCCGCCGGTCGAGGGCGCGCCGTCGATCCGCTTCGGCGAGGGCTCGAGCGGCTGGCGCTGGCGCGGCGATGGGCTGGAGGTCCGCGCCCCCGCCGCCGGCCGCGTCGCCTGGACGGGCCCTCTGAGCGGCTGGGGCCAGGTGGTCATTCTCGATCTCGGCCCCGGCTGGCGGGCGGTGATCTCCGGCCTCGACGAGACCGCCGTGGAAACCGGCGACCGCGTCGCCGACGGCCAGTCGCTGGGCCGCTCGGGCCCTGCCGGCGAGATCGGCTTCGACCTGCGCCGCGACGAACGCCCGGTGGATCCAGGGCCGTGGCTGCGCTGAGGGATCAGGCAGCAGGCGGCAGGCGACAGGAAAGCAAGGGACCGGAGCCCGGACCCTCCCGCAGTTTCCCCGTGGCCTGTCGCCTGCTGCCTCGCAAGCGAATCCGCTTCCCATCCCCCGATGACGCTGATTTTATCGGCGGACCGGCGATCGGTCACGATTTGGTCGCCGGAGGCCTCATAACCTGTGTTGTTCAGGCCGCCTCCCCGGCCCGCTGGAAGAAGACCGTATGCGCAAGTTGCTGATGATCGGCGCCGCCGCCGCCACCGTGGTCGGACTGGGCGCCGCCACCACCGCCGGACAGACGCCGCGCAACGAGGCTTTCCGCCTGATCGGCCTGTTCGGCGACGCCCTCGCCACCGTCGAGCGCGACTACGTCGTGCCGGTCGACGACAAGAAGCTGATCGAGGCCGCCCTGCAGGGCATGATGGGGGCGCTGGACCCGCATTCGTCCTACTTGCCGGTCAAGGGCTACGCCGACCTGCGCGAGCGCACCGAGGGCCAGTATTCCGGCGTCGGCCTGACCATCTCATCCGAGGGCGGGCTGGTGAAGATCATCTCGCCGATGGACGGCGGCCCCGCCGCCCGCGCCGGCGTCCAGGCCGGCGACGTCATCTCGGCCATCGAGGGCCAGAACTCCACCGGCCTGACCGTCAGCCAGGTTTCCGAAAAGCTGCGCGGCGCCCCCGGCACCTCGGTCAAGGTCACCTTCCTGCGCGACGGCGAGGAGCCGCGCGAGGTCGTCCTGACCCGCGAGATCATCAAGATCGACTCCGTCACCGGCCGCGTCGAGGGCGACTTCGGCGTGCTGCGCATCTCGACCTTCAACGAGAACACCGGTCGTGAGCTGGAACAGACCATCGCCCGGCTCAAGACCGAGAACCCCGCCATCAAGGGCTACGTCCTCGACCTGCGCAACAACGGCGGCGGCCTGCTCGACGCGGCCATCGCCGTCTCTGACGCCTTCCTCGAGCGCGGCGAGATCGTCAGCCAGCGCGGCCGCCGTCCGGAGCAGATCCTGCGCTACGCCGCCCGTCCGGGCGATCTGACCGGCGGCCTGCCGGTGGTGGTGCTGATCAACTACGGCTCGGCCTCGGCCTCCGAGATCGTCGCCGGCGCCCTCAAGGACCACCAGCGCGCCACGATCATCGGCCTGACCAGCTTCGGCAAGGGTTCGGTGCAGAGCGTCATCCCGCTCCGGGGCGGGGCCGACGGGGCCCTGTCGATCACCACGGCGCGCTACTACACGCCGTCCGGCGCCTCGATCCAGAAGATCGGCATCGAGCCCGACCTCGAGGTGGCCCGTTCCGAGGCCGAGGCGCGCATCGTTTCGCGCTCGAATTTCATCTATTCCGAGGCCGCCTACGCCACCGCCCTGGACGCCTCTATCGGGGCCGAACGCAAGGGGCCGCACGTCCCGCACGAGGCCCCCGGCGAGAGCTGGGACAAGGACAAGGACTACCAGCTGGAGCGCGCCTACGACGTGCTCCGCGCCGGCGGGAACCTGACGCAGCTGGCGGCCGCTCCGGAGGGCATCGTCGTCACGCCGCCCGGCACCGCGATGGCCGCCGCGGACACCCCGGCGGACGAGACGCCCTGAAGCGAGGAGCAGGCAAGTCCACAGGACCGCGCCTGCGAGCCTCCTCGTCTTCCTGCTGCCTGCTGCCTGATCCCTTGCCCACGGCATAGCTAACACCGCGTTAGGGTTTCTTAACCGACGCACAGCCAATGTGGGCCTTGAAGGAGTCCGTCCCGCGGACCCCCGTTCGAGCGCCCAGTTCCTTGCCCATGTTCGCCAAGCGCCAGTCCGTCCTCGCCGCCACCGCGGGCGCCCCGCCCGCCCGCCGCTCCGTGGCCGAAACCCTCGCTCCCGTGCTCCGCGTGCTGAAGAGGCCGCCGGTCGCCGTCGCCGGCGCCGGAGTGCTGCTGCTCGGAGCCGCCGCCCTCTTCGTCACCGTGCTCGGCGACCCGCGCGCCGGCGCCCCGTCGGCCCGCGTGGCCCTCAACCGCCCCGCGGCCGAGGCTCCCGTGCCCACTGGCCTCGAGGCCTTTTCGCTAGACGGCTCGGGCCTCTATCAGGATCTGACGGCTGACGGCGAGCCCGGCCTGCTGGGCGAAGCGGTGATCACCCTTCCGGACGGCGCCACCGTTTCGGGCTCAGGCGCGCCGGTCACCGCCCCTCGCATCGCCGCCCAGCCCCTTCCCGCCGCCCCCATCGCCGGCCTCAGCCAGCCGGGTCCCGAGGGTCCGCTGCCGCGCATCGCCCCCGACGGTCGGGTTCCGGCCCAGGCCTACGCCCGGCCCTTCGTCTCCAACGGCAATCCCAAGGTGGCCCTGATCGTCGGCGGCCTCGGCCTCAACGCCGTGACCACCCGAGCCGCCATCGAGCGCCTGCCGGCCGAGGTCACCCTCAGCTTCGTGCCCTATGCCGAGGGCCTGCAGGGCTGGATCGATCTCGCCCGCGCCCAGGGGCACGAGGTGATGCTGGAAATGCCGATGGAGCCCACCGGCTATCCGGCCAACGATCCCGGCCCCTACACCCTGCTGGCCAACGCCGAGGCCGCCGACATCCAGGCGAAGATGAACTGGCTGCTCGGTCGCGCCACCGGCTATTTCGGCGTCACCAACTACCTCGGCGATCGCTTCGCCACGTCCGACGCCGGAATGACCGCCTTTATGACGGTGCTGCGCCAGCGCGGCGTCGCCTTCCTTGATGACGGCTCCATGAGCCGCCGCCCCGGCGCCTGGTCGCGCGCCAGCGCCAACCGCATCATCGACGAGCAGCAGTCCCCCACCGCCATCATGGGCCAGCTCAACGCGCTGGAAGCCCTCGCCAAGGCCCGCGGATCGGCGCTGGGCACGGGCTTCAGCTACCCGGTGACGGTCGAGGCCGCCGCCCGCTGGACGGCCGGACTGAAGGATCGCGGCCTGCAACTGGCCCCGGCCTCGGCCCTGGCGAACCGGCCGGGACGGTAGGCAGCAGGCAGCAGGCAGCAGGCAGCAGGACACGGAGCCCGGTCTGCGCTAATCAGCAACCCACCCTTTTTCCTGCTGCCTGCTGCCTGTTGCCTGATGCCTCATCCATGACCGACCTCTCCCTCTACCGCCCCAACGTCGGCGTCGTGCTGTTCCATCCGGACGGTCGGGTCTGGTACGGGCGGCGCGCCAACACGCCGGGGCCGCATAACTGGCAGTTCCCCCAGGGCGGCGTCGACGAGGGCGAGGACTACGAGGCCGCCGCCCGCCGCGAACTGGCCGAGGAGACCGGCGTCACCTCAGTCGAGTTGCTGGCCAGAACCGGGGAATGGATCGCCTACGCCTTCCCGGCAGACTACGGCGGGAGCAAGCAGGCGCGCGGCTTCGCCGGCCAGAAGCAGAAATGGTTCGCCTTCCGCTTCACCGGCGACGAATCGGAGATCGATCTGGAACAGCACGCCGAGATCGAGTTCGACGCCTGGCGCTGGGGCCGCCTCGACGAAGCCCCCGACCTGATCGTCCCCTTCAAGCGCGCCGCCTACGAGCAGGTGGTGCAGGCGTTCACACCGCTGATCGTCTAGGACCCGCCCCACAGGAACCAGCCCAGCAGGATCAGGGCGTTCCAGACGCCGTGGGCCAAGGTCGTCGCCATGACCGCTCGTCCGCGTTCCTGCGCGATCATGACTGTCGAGAACCACGCCCCGAGAAGCGCGAAGCACAGCCCATGGCCCAACGCGTGGACGTCTGCGCCGTGAAGCGCCCACCCCGCCGCGCCCGCGAACGCGACCAGCGCGGCAGACCCCACGAGGCCTCGAACACGATGAAGGGCCAGACTCGGCAGATAGAACAGCAGCAGCGTCTCGACCAACGGGATCAGCGCAGCGCTGACGGTGAGCTCCCGAATGAGGGTGAGACCGGTCTTTGTCTCCGGCGTCGTCGCCTCACCGGCGCGAAACGTCGGCACGGCTTCAGGGAGCGCCAGAGCCAGCCCGATCTTCACCCCGAGCAGGACGAGGACGCACAGCCCTCCCACCAAGACCGAGCTGACCCAGACGTGTCGCAGGGGCCAAGCTTTCAAGCCGCCCCGCACCCCTCCGGCTTCAGCACCCGCTTGGTCGAGGCCGGATATTTCGCCATCAGACGCGCCGGCCGGATCGGCCGAGGGACGAAGCCGCCGCCGCAGTTGGGACAGACGCCCTTCAGCGTCCCGTCCGCGCAATCGGCGCAGAAGGTGCATTCGAAGGTGCAGATGCGCGCGTCCGGACTGTCGAACGGCAGGTCGCGGTCACAGCATTCGCAGTTGGGTCTGAGTTCGAGCATGGTGGTCTCCCGCCGCCGACGCTACACCGTCACTGCCCCGGCGCCAGCCGCATCAGCACGATGCCGGCGATGATCAGCCCCGCCGCCAGCACCCGCCAGAGGCTGACGTGCTCCTGCAGGAGGACGGCCCCGACGATGAAGGCTCCGACCGCGCCGATGCCCGTCCACACCGTATAGGCCGTGCCCATCGGCAACGACCGCATGGCCACCGCCAGCAGGGCGAAGCTCACCCCCATGAAGCCCAGCGTCGCCACGCTCGGCCACAGGCGGGTGAACCCCGCCGACTGCTTCATGAAATACGCCCAGACGACTTCCAGCAGTCCGGCGATGATCAGATAGGTCCAGGCCACGCGCGGCCCTCCTCTCAAAGGGCCGGGCCGTCCCGGGCTTGGTCCCCCCGGATGGCTCGATCCGGGCGGGAGCGAGGACGTGGCCTCGTCTTGCAGGGGCTATCTAGAACCTGCGGCGCGGGGGTCAAGCGCCGCAGCCGCATGACAAAAAAGCCGGCGACCGCATCGCGGCGCCGGCTTTTCAGGATTCCACAGGCGCTGGCCTTACGCCGCCGCCACTTCCGAGGCCTGCTCGGCCAGGATGGTCAGGCCGGCCGGGGTGACGTCGGCGAAGCCGCCGTGCACCTCGAACTGGCGGCGCGAGCCGCCGTCGATGACCGTGACCACGCCTTCGCGCAGGGCGGTCATGAAGGGCGCGTGGTCGGCCAGCACGCCGAAGTCGCCCTCGACGCCCGGCGCGTCGACCTGGTCGACGAGGCCGGTGAAGACCTCGCGTTCAGGCGACACCAGCGAGAAGCTGAGCTTGCCGGCCATTATCAGGCCGCCTCGGCCAGCTTCTGGGCCTTCTCGACGGCTTCCTCGATGGTGCCGACCATGTAGAAGGCGGCTTCCGGCAGGTGGTCGTATTCACCGGCCACGATGCCCTTGAACGAGCGGATCGTGTCTTCCAGCGAGACGAATTTGCCCGGCGAGTTGGTGAACTGCTCGGCCACGAAGAACGGCTGCGACAGGAAGCGCTGGATCTTGCGGGCGCGGGCCACGACCAGCTTGTCCTCTTCCGACAGCTCGTCCATGCCGAGGATCGCGATGATGTCCTTCAGCGCCTTGTACTGCTGCAGCACTTCCTGGACCGAACGGGCGACCTGGTAGTGCTCCTCGCCGATGACCAGCGGGTCCATGATCCGCGAGGTCGAGTCGAGCGGGTCGACGGCCGGGAAGATGGCCTGGGCGGCGATGTCGCGCGACAGCACGGTGGTGGCGTCGAGGTGGGCGAACGAGGCGGCCGGCGCCGGGTCGGTCAGGTCGTCGGCGGGCACGTAGATGGCCTGCACCGAGGTGATCGAGCCCTTCTTGGTCGAGGTGATGCGCTCCTGCAGGTTGCCCATCTCGGTGGCCAGCGTCGGCTGGTAGCCTACGGCCGACGGGATGCGGCCCAGCAGCGCCGACACTTCCGAACCCGCCTGGGTGAAGCGGAAGATGTTGTCGACGAACAGCAGCACGTCCTTGCCTTCCTCGTCGCGGAAGTACTCGGCCTGGGCCAGGCCGGTCAGGGCGACGCGGGCGCGGGCGCCGGGCGGCTCGTTCATCTGGCCGTAGACGAGGGCGCACTTGGAGCCTTCGGTCGAGCCGTTGTTCTTCGAGGGATCGACGTTGACGTTGGACTCGATCATCTCGTGGTACAGGTCGTTGCCTTCGCGGGTGCGCTCGCCCACGCCAGCCAAGACCGAGTAACCGCCGTACGCCTTGGCGATGTTGTTGATCAGCTCCTGCATGGTCACGGTCTTGCCGACGCCGGCGCCGCCGAACAGGCCGATTTTGCCGCCTTTGGTGTAGGGGCAGATCAGGTCGATGACCTTGATCCCGGTGACGAGGATTTCCGACGAGGTCGACTGCTCCTCGAAGCTCGGCGCCTCGCGGTGGATCGGGCGGTACATCTGCGTCTTGATGGGGCCGGCCTCGTCGATCGGCGCGCCGACGACGTTCATGATCCGGCCGAGCGTGCCCGGTCCGACCGGGGCCAGGATCGAGGTGCCCGTATCGGTCACCGGCTGGCCGCGGGTCAGGCCCTCGGTGGTGTCCATGGCGATGGTGCGGACCATGTTCTCGCCGAGGTGCTGGGCGACTTCCAGCACCAGGCGGAAGGGCTCGCCCGTCTTCTGGTCGACGTTGGTCGTTTCCAGCGCGTTCAGGATCGCCGGCAGCTGGCCGTCGAACTCGACGTCGACGACGGCGCCGATGACCTGGGCGATCTTGCCCGTGCCGGTGCCGGCGGTGACCACGGCGTTGCCGGTGGCGGCGGCGGCCCTGGGCGCCTTGGGAGCGGCCGGCTTGCGGGTCGCGGTCTTCTTGGGAGCGGTGGTGTCGGTCATCGGTGCGGGTCCGTTGTCGTCTTGTGCGGTCAGGTTCAGATCAGAGGGCTTCGGCGCCGGAGATGATCTCGATCAGCTCCTTGGTGATCTGCGCCTGGCGGGATCGGTTGTATTGCAGGGTGAGGGCGGAAATCATGTCGCCGGCGTTGCGCGTGGCGGCGTCCATGGCGCCCATCTGGGCCCCGTAGAAACCGGCCTGGTTCTCGTAGAGCGAGGCCAGGATCTGGGTCGTGATGTTGCGCGGCAGCAGGGTGTCGAGGATCTCTTCCTCGGACGGTTCGTAGTCGTAAACGGCGCCGTTCAGGTCGATCGGCGCGGCCCCGCCTTCGACCACAGCCGGGATCAGCTGCTTGGCGGTCGGGACCTGCGAGATCACCGACTTGAACTGGCTGTAGAACAGGGTGACCACGTCGGCGCGGCCGTTCTCGAATTCGTCGGCGATCAGCTCGGCGATCGGCTGGGCCGAGGGCAGGCCGATGGTCTTGTGCTCCGACAGCTCGAAGGTGCGGACGATCTTGTCGCCGTACATCCGGGTCAGCTGGTCGCGCGACTTGCGGCCCACGGCGATGACGCGGACGTCCTTGCCGTCGGCTATCAGGCCGTTGATGCGCTCGCGGGCGGCGCGGATGATGTTCGACGAGAAGCCGCCGGCCAGACCCTTGTCGGACGAGGCCACCACGATCAGGTGGCGCTGGTCCGAGCCGGTGCCGGCCAGAAGCTTCGGCGCGCCGTCGCCCGACACGCCGGCCGCCAGATTGGCGATGACGGCCGCCATGCGCGAGGCGTAGGGCCGGGCCGCGACGGCCTGGTCCTGGGCGCGTTTCAGCTTGGCCGCGGCGACCATCTGCATGGCTTTCGTGATCTTCTGCGTGGCTTTCACGCTTCCGATCCGATTGCGCATTTCCTTGAGGCTGGCCATTCGGGCTGCTCTTTCTAGTCCCTACAGGTCAGATCAGGCGAAGGTCTTGGCGAAGGCTTCGATGGCGGCCTTCAGCTCGGTTTCCAGCTCGGGGGTCAGCGCCTTCTTGGTGCGGATGCCGTCGAGGATGGAGGCGTGGGCCGAGTGCAGGCGGGCCAGCAGTTCGCTCTCGAAGCGCTGGATGTCGCCGATGGCCACGTTGTCGAGATAGCCGCGCGTGCCGGCGTAGACCGAGACGACCTGCTCCTCGACGGTCAGCGGCGAGTATTGCGGCTGCTTCAGCAGCTCCGTCAGGCGCGCGCCGCGGGCGAGCAGCTTCTGGGTCGAGGCGTCGAGGTCCGAACCGAACTTGGCGAAGGCGGCCATTTCCCGGTACTGGGCCAGCTCGCCCTTGATGGAGCCGGCGACCTGCTTCATCGCCTTGATCTGGGCCGACGAGCCCACGCGCGACACCGAGATGCCGACGTTCACGGCCGGACGGATGCCCTGGTAGAACAGGTCGGACTCGAGGAAGATCTGGCCGTCGGTGATCGAGATGACGTTGGTCGGGATGTAGGCCGAAACGTCGTTGGCCTGGGTCTCGATCAGCGGCAGGGCGGTCATCGAGCCGGCGCCGTTCTCCTCGTTCAGCTTGGCGGAACGCTCCAGCAGGCGCGAGTGCAGGTAGAAGACGTCGCCCGGATAGGCTTCGCGGCCCGGCGGACGGCGCAGCAGCAGCGACATCTGGCGGTAGGCCACGGCCTGTTTGGACAGGTCGTCATAGACGATCAGGGCGTGCATGCCGTTGTCGCGGAAGAACTCGCCCATGGCCGTGCCCGAGAACGGGGCCAGGAACTGCAGCGGGGCCGGCTCCGACGCCGTGGCGGCGACGACGATGGTGTAGTCCAGGGCGCCGCGCTCCTCGAGCGTCTTGACGATCTGGGCCACGGTCGAGCGCTTCTGGCCGATGGCGACGTAGATGCAGTACAGCTTCTCGCCCTCGCCCGAGGCGGCGGCGTTGGTGGCCTTCTGGTTCAGGATGGTGTCGACGGCGACGGCGGTCTTGCCGACCTGACGGTCGCCGATGATCAGCTCGCGCTGGCCGCGGCCGATCGGGATCAGGGTGTCGATGGCCTTCAGGCCGGTCTGCATCGGCTCGTGCACCGACTTGCGCGGGATGATGCCCGGAGCCTTGACGTCGACGCGGCGGCGCTCGGTGAACTGGATCGGGCCCTTGCCGTCGATCGGCTCGCCCAGCGGGTTGACGACACGGCCCAGCAGGCCCTTGCCGACCGGCACGTCGACGATCTCGCCCAGACGGCGGACTTCGTCGCCCTCGGCGATCTGGTTGTCCTGGCCGAAGATCACGGCGCCGACGTTGTCGCGCTCGAGGTTCAGGGCCATGCCCTTCACGCCGGCCTTCGGGAATTCGATCATCTCGCCGGCCTGGACGTTGTCCAAACCGTGGATGCGGGCGATGCCGTCGCCGACCGACAGCACCTGGCCGACGTCCGAGACGTCCGCTTCCACGCCGAAATTGGCGATCTGCGACTTGAGGATGGCCGAGATTTCGGCGGCGCGGATGTCCATTTGGATCTCTCTGTCTTCGTCTCTTGGTGCGCCCCGGTCCGAGGACCGGTCGCCGTCGTGGGTTAGGCGCGCTTGAGCGCGAATTTCATCTGGTCGAGCTTGGTCTTCAGCGAGGCGTCGAACAGCTTCGACCCCACCTTGACCTTCAGACCGCCCAGGATCGTCGGATCGACGCGGGCGGTCATTTCCGGATCCTTGCCCAGCGAGGCGCGCAGGGCGGACTGGATGGATTTCATCTGGGCGGCGCTCAGGGCCTGGGCCGAGACGACCTCGGCGGCCACGACGCCCGTCTTCTTCGCGTACAGCGCTTCAAAGCCCGCGATCACGCCAGGCAGGTCGCGCGAACGGCCGTTCTGGCCCAGCAGGCCGAGGAAGTTGCGCGTCACGCCGTTGAACTTCGCCGCCTCGGCGATGCCTGTGAGACCCTTCTGCTGGTCTTCGGCGGCGATCACCGGCGAGGTGGCCAGACGGCGCAGGTCGGCGCTGTCGTTCCACGCGGCGCGCAGCGACTTCAGATCGGCCCGCACGGCGTCGAGGACGCCCGTCTCGTCAGCGAGGTCGAACAGCGCCTGTGCATAGCGCTCGCCGACTTCCGTCGTCCTGTAATCGTCAGCCACTGTATGGTCCGCGCGGGTTAGCGTTCGGGTTGGCGACCGGCGGCGGAGTGCGCACCGGTCAAAGGCCTGAAATGCTTGAAGAAAGCACGCCGGTGAAACGTCTTGCGACGCGTCCTCCGGCTCAGCCGGGCGCCTGATAGCACCGTAACCCCCCGACCGCAACCGAGGCAGGCCGCCGCAGCGTAACGCGAATTGAGGTGCCGACGCGCGGCCCGCAGGCGGAGATTGAGGGACCATGACCCTCGCCCGCCTCCTCTCCGCCTTCCTCCTCGTCGCCGCCCTCTCGCTGGCCCGGCCGGCCCTCGCGGCCCACGATCCCGCCTCGTTCCGGGTGATGAGCTACAATATCCGCTTCGACGGGCCGTCGGACAATCCGCCGTGGAGCGAGCGCAGCCCGCACATGGCCGACCAGATCGCCTTCCTCGATCCCGACCTGCTGGGCCTGCAGGAGGCGCAGCCGCATCAGGTGCGATATCTGGCGGAGCGGATGCCCGGATACGACCACTACGGCCTCGGCCGCGACGACGGCGTCTCGGGCGAGGCCGCGACCCTGTTCTGGAAGCGTGACCGCTACGAGCAGGTGCTGGCCGAGACCCTGTGGTGTTCGCCGACTCCGGCAGTTCCGTCGAAGGGCTGGGACGCCGCCTACCCGCGCACCGTCACCCGGGTGCTGCTGCGCGACCGCCGCGACGGCCGGCTGCTGGACGTCCGCAACACCCATTTCGACCACGTCGGCGTCGTGGCCCGCGAGCAGTGCGCGGAACTGGTCTCCAGCCTCGCCCCGGCGGAGGCAGACGGCGCGCGGGCCGAGGTCGTGCTGATGGGCGACTTCAACACCGGGCCCGACACCGCGCCGTATCGCCGCATCCTCGCCTCAGGCCTGCGCGACGCCCGGGCGATCAGCCCGATCGATTTCGGCCCCGCCGGCACCTTCAACGCCTTCGACATCGCCAACGACAACGCGGGCGTCGCCATCGACCACGTCTTCGTCGGCCCCGGCCTCGCCGTCGAGCGCTTCGCCGTGCCGACCGACTCCTTCGGCGGCCGGGTCATCTCGGACCATTTCCCGGTGGTGGCGGACCTGATCCCGGCCGCCCCCTGATGTCGCGGCGCAAATCCGACGCTTGATCGGAACGCCGCGCCCGCCTAGCGATTTCCGCTCAAGCTTTTCGATCGGGACGCCCGCATGTTCGACTCCATCATCCCCCTCCTGTCAGACCCCGCCGCCTGGCTGGCCCTGGTGACGCTGATCGTCATGGAAGTGGTGCTGGGCATCGACAATCTGGTCTTCATCTCGATCCTGTCGAACAAGTTGCCGGTCGAGCAGCGCGCCCGCGTGCGTCGCCTCGGCATCGGCCTGGCGCTCGTCATGCGCCTCGGCCTGCTGGCCACCATCGGATTCATCGTCGCCCTGACCGCTCCGGTCTTCGATCTCGGCTTCCAGGGCCCCATCGAGCACGGCGCCCCCCTGTTCGAGACCTCGTTCAGCTGGCGCGACCTGATCCTGATCGCCGGTGGCCTGTTCCTGCTCTGGAAGGCGACCAAGGAAATCCACCACACCGTCGATCCGACGCCGTCCGATCACGACCTGCTCGACAAGAAGTCCGTGGTCATCAACAACGCCGGTGCCGCCATCTTCCAGATCATCCTGCTCGACCTGGTCTTCTCGGTGGACTCCATTCTGACGGCCGTCGGCATGACCGATCACGTGCCGATCATGATGATCGCCGTCATCGTCGCGGTCACCGTCATGCTGCTGGCCGCGACGCCGCTGGCCAACTTCATCGAGAAGAACCCGACCGTGGTCATGCTGGCCCTCGGCTTCCTGCTGATGATCGGCATGGTGCTGATCGCCGACGGTTTCGGCGTGCATGTGCCCAAGGGCTACATCTACACCGCCATGGCCTTTTCCGGCATCGTCGAGGGCCTCAACATGATGGGCCGCCGCTCCGCCGCGAAGAAGGCGGCGGCGCTGGAAGCCCGTCAGGCCCAGCTCAACAAGAGCGAAACCGCAGAACCGGGGGTCTGACGTTCACCTCCCCATGGGCGAAGGCCGATGGGGAGGTGGCCGGGCGCTCTGCCGGCAATCCGCGGAATTATTGTCCGACAGCGCGGAAAACCTCCCGCCTTTCCAGACACATCGCCTTTTCTCGGAGCGATCTTCCCGCCGCACAAACCGGCGGGCGTATAATGCGTCGTTCGCCGACTCGCCGGTCTTTGACAATCGCATCCCCGCCGCACCGCCCGAGGCGCGCCGATGTAGACTCTGCCGATTCTGCCACTGCAAATTTAGGCTGACCCGGCGCCGACTCTGCCGACTCTGCCACACCAAATTTTTCGGGGTTTCACCCGGGTGAAACCCGCCCTACAGAAAGCTGTACGGGTCCACGTCCACGTTCAGCCGCACGCTCGCCGGGACCTTCACCCGCGCCAGCCAGGCCCGGAGGAACCCCTGCAGGTCCACGTCCCGGTCGGCGCGGACCAGCAGCCGCTTGCGCCGCCGCCCCCGCACCAGCGCCAGCGGCGCGTCGGCGGGCCCATAGACCTCCAGCCGTTCGGCGTTGGGGATCGACCCGGCCAGCTCCCGGGCCACCTTCTCCACCGCCGCCGCGTTCTCGCCCGACAGGATGATCGCCGCCAGCCGGCCGTGCGGCGGCAGGGACGCCGCCTCGCGCTCGGCCATCTCCGCCGCGACGAAGGCGTCGCGGTCGCCCGCCGCCAGCGCCTGCAGCACCGGATGCTCCGGCGTCCAGGTCTGCAGTATGGCCCGACCCGGCTTCTCGGCCCGCCCCGCCCGTCCGGTCGCCTGCGTCAACAGTTGAAACGTCCGCTCGGCGGCCCTGAGATCGCCGCCCCTCAGGCCGAGGTCGGCGTCGACCACCCCGACCAGCGTCAGGTGCGGGAAATTGTGCCCCTTCGCCGCCGCCTGGGTGGCCACCAGGATGTCGATCTCGCCGTCCGCCATCCGCTGGATCAGCGCCCGCGCCGACTTGCCGTCGGGCACGGTGTCCGAGCTGAACACCGCCGTCCGCGCCTGCGGGAACAGCTGGCGCACCTCCTCCTCGACGCGCTCGACGCCGGGCCCGACCGAGACCAGCGAATCCTCCGCCCCGCACGACGGACAGTGCTTCGGCCGCGGCATGGTGAAGCCGGTCAGGTGGCAGACCAGCCGTCCGGTGTAGCGGTGCTCGACCAGCCAGCTGTCGGTGTCGGGGGCCGTCAGCCGGTGCCCGCAGGCCCGGCACAGCACCACCGGCGCATAGCCCCGACGGTTGAGGAACAGCAGGGTCTGGTCGCCCCGCGTCAATGTCTCCCCGATCGCCTCTCTCAATGGTTGAGACAGCCAGGTCTGCGGATCGGGCGGGCTCTGCCTCAGGTCCAGCAGCGAGATCTCCGGCAGCACCGCCGCCCCGTGCCGCGCCTCCAGCTTCAACCAGCCGTAACGGCCCTGATGGGCGTTCCACAGCGTCTCCAGCGACGGCGTGGCCGAGGCCAGCACCACCGTCGCCCCCTCGATCCGCGCCCGGGCCACGGCGAGGTCGCGGCCGTGATAGACCAGCCCCTCCTCCTGCTTGAACGAGCCGTCGTGTTCCTCGTCGACCACCACCAGCCGCAGCTTGGCGTAGGGCAGGAACAGGGCCGACCGCGCTCCCACTACGATGTTGCAGCGCCCCGCGACCACCGCCTCCCAGACCTGCCGCCGCCGGGGCGGGGCGACGCCCGAATGCCACTCCGCCGGGGCCGCCCCGAACCGCGCGGCGATCCGCTCGATCAACGATTGAGTGAGGGCGATCTCGGGCAGCAGGATCAGCACCTGCGCCGTCGCGTCCGCCTTCAGCGTCCGCGCCGCCGCCTCCAGATAGGCCTCGGTTTTGCCCGATCCGGTCACCCCGTCCAGCAGGAAGGGCGCGAACCCGCCCCCGGCCGTGGCCTCGGCGATCGCCGCCGCCGCCGCCGCCTGATCCGCGTTCAGCCTCGCCGGCGCATGATCCGGATCGGGCGCATCGAAGGCCGCCACCGCCTCGATCTCCACCCCCTCCAGCACTCCCTCATCCAGCAGGCCCTTGACCACGCCCGACGACACCCCGGCCGCCCGCGCCAGATCGGGCCCCGGCATGGACCGCTCGCCCAGCGCCTCCAGCACCGCCGTTCGCGCCGCCGTCAGCTTGGCCGGAACCCGGTCCCCGACGCGCCGCACCCGCCGCTCCGGCCGCGGCCGCGGCGCCCGCAGTCCCTTCAGCGCCGCCGAGGCCATCTCGCCCGGCGCGCTCAGCGTCCAGCGCGCCGCCCACTCCACGAAGTCCACCGTCCGCTCCGGCAGGCGCGGATCGTCCAGCACCTGTTCCACCGCCTTCAGCCGCCGGTTCGACCCCGTCGTCTCGCGCACCTCGGCCACCACGCCGCGCATCAGCCGCGGCCCGAGCGGCACGGCGACCTGATCGCCACGCGCGAGCGCCATCGCCTCCGGGACCTCGTAGTCGAAGGCCTCCGGCACCGGCAGCGGAATGAGGACCGATGCGACTTTCATATCCTCCCCCACCGGGGGAGGGGGACCATCCGAAGGATGGTGGAGGGGGCGCTTTGGGCTCGCGCTCCGGCGCTCATGGCGCTAAAGACCCCCGCCATGAAACTCTTCCTCGACACCGCCGACGTCGCCGTCATCAAGGACATGGTCCCCACCGGAATGGTGGACGGCGTCACCACCAATCCCTCGCTGATCGCCAAATCCGGTCGCAACATCGCTGAGGTCATCGCCGAGATTTGCGCCCTCGTCGAGGGTCCGATCTCCGCCGAGGCCGTGGCGACCGATTTTGAGACTATGGTCCGCGAGGGCGACAAGCTCGCCGCCATCGCCCCCAACGTGGTCGTCAAACTGCCCCTGACCTGGGACGGGCTCCGCGCCACCCGCGCCTTCGCCGACAAGGGCGTCAGGACCAACGTCACCCTGTGCTTCTCCGCCGCCCAGGCCATGCTGGCCGCCAAGGCCGGCGCGACCTTCGTCTCGCCCTTCGTCGGCCGGCTGGAAGACCACGGCGCCGACGGCATCGGCCTGCTGGAGGAAATCCGGGTGCTGTTCGACACCCACGACTTCACCACCGAGATTCTCGCCGCCAGCCTGCGCAACCCGGGCCACGTCTCGGCCGCGGCCATCGCCGGCGCCGACGCCTCGACCATCCCGGCCGACGTTTTCAAGGCCCTGGTCAAACACCCGTTAACCGACAAGGGGCTTGATGCCTTCCTGGCGGACTGGGGCAAGACCGGCCAGTCCATTCTGTAGTTCGCCTCGAGGAGAGGTCTGTGAGCGTTTTGCCTGACCTCTCTTCGGACCCTTCCGAGCCGCACTGGCCGGAAATCCGCGCCTGGCTGCAGGCCAATCCGCAGACCCTGCTCGACGACCGCTCCCTGCTCGAGGAGATCGGCCTCAAGCCGCACGGCCGCAACGTCGTCGAGTTCGGCCGCGCCGCCCTGACCCGGCTCGAGGAAGCCGCCGAACGCGAGGCCGACGCCCGCAAACGCATCGAGGCCGTGGCCCGCGCCAATTTCGCCGCCCAGACCCAGACCCACGTCGCCGCCCTGGACCTGATGGAGGCGCGCAACGCCTCCGACCTCGCCCGCCGCCTCGACGCGGTGGCGCAAGGGCGGTTCGGCCTCGCCGGGGCCGCCATCGCGCTGGAGAAGCCCGGAACGGTGCCGTTTGGCTGGCGGTCGCTGGAGGCCGGCGGCGTCGACAAGCTGCTCGGCGAGCACGGCCTGACCTGGCTGGGCCCGAATTTAGACGGCCTCAACCTGTTCGGCGCGGCCGGGGAGGAGGTGAAGTCCGTCGCCCTGATCCGCATGTCGCCTGTCTTTCCCGGCGACGACGCCGGCGCCCGCCCCGCCCTGTGCGCCTTCGGTTCCCCCGAGGAAGACGGCTTCACCCCGACCATGGGCTGCGAACTGGTCGCCTTCATCGCCCGGGTGGTCGAGCGCACGGCCGAACGATGGCCCATCCTCAGCTGACCGCCGACGAGGCCCTGGCCGCCTGGCTGGAGCATCTGGCCCACGAGCGCCGCCTGTCGCCCCGCACCCTCGAGGCCTACGGCCACATCGCCCGCCAGTATCTCGCCTTCCTCCAGCGCCACCGGGGCGAAACCCCTGACATGGCGGGGCTGGGAAGCGTCACCCCCGCGGAGCTGCGCGCCCACCTCGCCGAGCGCCGCCAAGGGGGGGCTCGAGGGGCCGACCGGCCGCTCAACGCCCGCTCGATCAGCCAGACCCTGTCCGCAATCCGCACCTTCCACGCCTTCCTTGATCGGCGCTGCGGCGTGCCCGCACCCCAGCTGGCCCTCGTCCGCGGCCCTCGCGTCAAGGCGTCCCTGCCCCGACCGGTCAGCGAGGATCAGGCCCGCGGCCTGATGCACGAAAGCGAAGCCGACCCCGACACCCAGCCGTGGGAGGCCGCCCGCGACCGCGCCGTCCTGACCCTGCTCTACGGCTGTGGCCTGCGCATCTCCGAGGGCCTGTCCCTGACGCGCGGCGACGCGCCTCTTCCCGAGGCGCTGCGCATCACCGGCAAGGGCGGCAAGACCCGGCTGGCCCCCGTGCTTCCCGCCGTCCGGGAAGCCGTCGACGCCTACCTCGCCCTGCAGCCCTTTCCTCTGGCGCCCGGCGACGCCCTGTTCCGCGCCCGCCGCGGCGGCCCGCTCAGCCCGCGCCATGTGCAGGCCACCGTGCAGCGCTTGCGCGGCCGCCTCGGCCTGCCCGCCAGCGCCACGCCGCACGCCCTGCGCCACAGCTTCGCCACCCACCTGCTCGGAGCCGGCGCTGACCTGCGCTCGATTCAGGAGCTGCTCGGCCACGCCAGCCTGTCCACGACCCAGAAATACACCGCCGTCGACGCCGCCCGCCTGCTCGACGCCTATGCATCGGCCCATCCCCGCGCCTAGACTGGTCCCGCAGAACGCGGGGAGGCGGCTCTGGCGGACCGTGCGATTCCGAACCTGAACCGTCGGACCGTGGCCCTGGGCATGGCCGGTCTGCTGGCGTCACCCTCCGGCGATGTGCTTGCGCAGGAACCGGAAGCGTCCGAACCCCGGCTGCTCGCCAACCTGCTGACCCGCATGGCCCTTCGCGTCACCGTCAACGGCCGCCGGGGTGCGCTGTTCGTGATCGACACCGGGGCCGGCCGCACCGTCATCGCCGAGGATCTGGCCCAATCCTGGAACCTGCCCGCCCGACCGCCGGTGCTGGTCCACGGCCTGACCGCGGCCCAGCTCGCCCCGACCGTCCACATCAACCGGCTCAGTTTCGGCGGGCGGCGCCTCCACGGCATCGAGGCGCCGGTCTTCCCGCGTCGGCTGCTCGCTGCCGACGGGCTGATGGGGCTGGACGTGCTCGGTCGCTTCCGGCTGGACCTGAACATCTCCGCCCGGCGCGTTCAGCTGACCCCTTCGGGTCCGGACGTGGTGGCGATCGGCTCGGCCGGTTATCGGGCCACGCGGCTGCCAGGCCACGAGCGGCCGGCCCGGCACGGCCGCTTCGGTACGCTGATCCTGCGCGGCTTCGCCGAAAACCGGGAGATCGACGTCTTTGTCGACACCGGCGCCCAGTATTCCATCGGCAACATGGCCCTGCTGGCCGCCGTGGGAGGCGATCCGGCGGGGCTGGAGCGGGTCACCGTCTATGGCGTCACCGGCCAGACTCTCGCCGCCGCCAGCGGTCAGGTCCGCGACCTGCGGCTCGGAACCCAGCGGCTGGGGCCCACGCCCCTGCTGTTCGCCGACCTGCACGCCTTCGAGGTGCTGGAGCTGGTCGGGCGTCCGGCCCTGCTGATCGGCGCCGACCTGCTTTACCGCTTCCGGGAGGTGACGCTCGACTTCGGCCGCTCGCGCATGGCTTTCAGAGGCCTGCGGAGACCCGCCGCCTAGGCCTGCATCGTCCAGTTGTCGACGCCCATGGCCGCCTGTTTGACGGCCTCCGAGCGGGTCGGATGCGGGTGGCAGATGCGAGCGATGTCCTCGGACGCGCCGCCAAAGGCCATGGCTACGCAGGCCTCGCCGATCATCTCGCCGGCCTGCGGCCCGAGGATGTGCACGCCGAGGATGCGATCGGTCGTCGCGTCGGCCAACACCTTCACGAAGCCCTCGGTTTCGTGGTTGATCTTGGCCCGGCTATTGGCGCTGAACGGGAATTTGCCGGACTTGTAGGCGACGCCCGCCTCCTTCAGCTGCTCCTCGGTCTTGCCGACCCAAGCCACTTCCGGGGCGGTGTAGACCACGCTCGGCACCAGGTCGTAGTCGACGTGCCCGGCCTTGCCGGCGATCAGCTCGATCACCGCCACGGCGTCTTCTTCCGCCTTGTGGGCCAGCATCGGCCCATGCGTGACGTCGCCGATGACCCACACGCCCTCAGCCACCTTGAAGTGATCGCCGGCCACGAAGCCGCGCTTGTCGGCTGTGACGCCGACCGTCTCCAGTCCCAGACCTTCGGTGTAGGGACGCCGGCCGATGGCGACGAGAACCACGTCGCCCTTCAGCGTTTCGGCCGCGCCGCCCGCCGCCGGCTCGATGGTCAGCTCGACGCCGTCTTTCGAGGTCTTCGCGCCGGTCACCTTCGACCCGAGCTTGAAGCTGATGCCCTGTTTGGTCAGGGCGCGCTGGAAGGCCTTGGCGACGTCGCTGTCCATGCCGGGGGTGATGCGGTCCAGATACTCCACCACCGTCACCTGCGCGCCCAGCCGGCGCCATACGGAGCCGAGCTCCAGCCCGATGATGCCGGCCCCGACCACGATCAGCTGCTTCGGCACGGCGGGCAGCGACAGGGCGCCGGTGGAATCCACGACCTTGCCGTCCTCGAAGGCCACGCCGGGCAGCGGCGTCGGCTCGGAGCCGGTGGCGATGACGATGTTCTTCGCGGCCAGCGTCGCCTTCGACCCGTCGGCGGCGGTGACCTCGACCTGGCCCGGGCCGGCGATCCGCCCGCGGCCCTTCACCCAGTCGACCTTGTTCTTCTTGAACAGGAATTCGATGCCCTTGGTCAGGGCCCCGACGCTGTCGGCCTTCTGGCCCATCATCTGCGCCAGGTTCAGCTTCGGCGTCCCAACCTCGATCCCGAGCGCCGGGAACTCCTTGACCGCCGCCTCGTACAGTTCCGAGGCGTGCAGCAGGGCCTTCGACGGCATGCAGCCGACGTTCAGGCAGGTGCCGCCCAGGGTGTCGCGCATCTCGACGCAGGCGGCCTTCAGCCCCAGCTGCCCGGCCCGGATGGCGGCGTTGTAGCCGCCCGGCCCGCCGCCGATGATGACGACGTCATACGCGGCGCTGGGGGAAGCGGCTTCGGCCATGGGGTCTCTCGTTCAGTGGGCGCGGGGGAGCGCGCGGAACCTAGCGGCGCGCCGGGGCGCGTCAACCGTCGGAACCGATATAGGCGCCCTGCCCCGACTTAGTAGGCGAACTGCCCCGGAGTCCGAGCGCGGCGGATGCGCCGGCCGGCGATCACGACCAGCAGGCCCAGCACCACCAGCACGCCAAGCGTCAGCCAGAGCGGATCCATCGGCAGGCTGGACGCGGCCTCCGGCGCGGACATGGTCGCGGGGCCCGAGCGCGCGGCCTCTCCGCCGTTCTGGTCTAGCGCCAGCCGCAGAGCGGCGTCGGCGATGAAGGCGAGGAAATAGGCGACGGCGGCCTTCGAGTTTCCGGCCCCCAGCATCAGGGCCGAGATCACATAGAGGGCGATGGCTCCGGCCCACAGCGTCCAGCCCGGCAGGAAGCCGAACAGCTCGCCGCCGCCCTGCGCCTCCGCGCCGGCCTGCATCGTGGCCGCCTCGGGAGCGGCTCCTTCGATGAAGGGAGACAGGAACGGCCAGGCCAGCCATCCGGCATAGGCCAGAACCGCCAGCACCACGACGAAACGCAACAGCTTCATGATCGACCCTCCCACGGCCCGTTAACCATTCTACACCGTCAAGCCGACGGCGCCAGCGGGCGCCGCCTGCGGGGAAGGGCTCAGCCGGCCGCGGCCGGCAGGGTGATCGAAACCTCGGCGCCCTGGCCGGGCCCGCTGTCGATCGACAGCACGCCGCCCGACTGCCGCGCAAAGGCGTAGGCCTGCGACAGGCCCAGGCCCGCCGCGCCCTCGCGGGTGGTGAAGAAGGGCTCCACCGCCCGCGCCGCCAGGTCGCGGTCCATGCCCGGCCCGCTGTCGCGGACGCTGAGCCGCAGACCTCCCTCCATCAGGGTCTCGAGGCGAACCGCCACCGACCCCTGCCCGTCGACCGCCTCGACCGCGTTGCGGGTCAGGGCCTTGACCGCCCCCTCGAAAGCCACCGGATCGACGCGCGCCGGAGCAGCCTCGGCCGGCCCCTCGATCATCAGGTCGACGCCCGCGCCCGCCAGCTCACGCAGGCGGCTTTCCATGCCGCGCAGCAGGACGCCGGCGTCCATGACCCGCAGCACCGGCTCATCGTCGCCCTGCGAGAAGGCCGTCAGCCGCCGCGTCAGCAGCTCGCCCTTCTGGCCCGCCGCCAGAGCGGCCTGGCCGATGCGGCGCACCCGGGCCGGGTCGTCGGCCTGGCGCAGCATCATGTCCAGCGCGCCGGTCATGACGCCCAGCACGGCGTTGAAATCGTGGGCCAGTCCGCCGGTCAGCCGGCCGACGCTCTCCATCCGCCGACCGCCCTGGAGCTCGGCCTCGGCCTCCGCGCGGACGCGTTCGGCGGCGGCGCGGGCCTCCTCGGCCTCGGCGCGCGCGGCGGCGGCGGCGGCCAGGGCTTCGGCGGCGGCGGCGCGAGCGGCGGCGGCCTCGTCCCGAAGGGTCTCATCCGTCACCGCGTCGACCGCGGCCGAGGGCGCCGTCGGCTCGGCGACCTCGACAACGGCCGGCGCGGGATCGGCGCGTTCGCCGGCCAGCAGCAGGGCGTCGACCTGCCCTTCGGCGTTGGTCAACGGCAGCATCGACCAGCGGATGCCTCCGGCGGCGCCGCGGCGCGAAACGATCGGCTCGGCCTCTCCGGCCGGGGCGGCGAGGCCGGCGCGCAGCGACTGCCGGCCCTCGACCCGCTCGTCCTCGTCCAGGAACAGATCGGCGAAATCGCCCTCGGCGCTGTCGCGGCCCAACACCAGCATCGCCGTGCGGTTCGCCTCGCGCACCCGCCCGTCCGGACCGATCACGACCAGGGCGCTGGCGGCGGCGTCGAACACCCGGCGGGTCAGCCCCTCGTCGGCGGCCGGCATTTCCGGGGTGATGACTTCGGGCGTGGTCAGGCCCTCGGTTTCGACGATGGCGGCGGTCGAGCCGGTGATCTGGCCCAGTTCGTTCTCGATCGGCATGGCCGTGACCGAAACCAGCATCTTGCGGCGCGCGGCCGGGTTGGCGATCAGATGCTGGAAGCCCTTCACCGTCTGGCCCCGCAACGCGCGGGCGCTCGGCAGCAGGTCCGGCGGAATCGGCCGCCCGTCGGGGAAGGTGATGCCCCAGGTGGCCGAGTGGAAACGCAGGCCGATCAGCTCGGCGTCGCGCCGGCCCAGCAGCTGGTGCGCCGCCCGGTTGGCGAAGACGAACTTGCCCTGCCGGTCGGTCTCGACCAGCGCCACCGGAATGGCGTTGAGGGTCTCGAACAGCCGTTTCTGGGAGTCCTCGGCGACGCGCTGCACCAGGTCGAGCTGGCCCGACGTATCGACATGGCGCGACCGGTTGGCGGCGGCCAGCCACAGGCCGATCAGGCCGACGACCCAGCCGACGGCCGCCAGACCGCCCAGAACCCACACCCAGTTGATCTGGCCTTCCAGAAACATGCGTCCCGACTGTCCCGTTCTGGCGCCCCTCGGCGCCGTTCGGGCGATACCTTGCAAACGGCGAACCGGACCAGCCCGGTTTCCCCCTCAAGGCGACTAGACCGGCCGCTTCCGGTCGTCCAGCGTTCGGTTAACGGGTTCGATCAACCGGCCTGACGACGCGCCCGCCGCCGATCCATGATGGCGAACACCCAGATTCCGACGGGCATGAGCCAGTAGGTGAAACCGGGCAGCCACGGGGCGGAAGGCAGCACCGGGCTCAGCGCAACCGCACCGGACACCACGCCCGTGACCGCCGCGAGCGCCCAGGTCCGGCCCCAGTCGTTCGCCGCCGTCCAGCGCGGATCGTCCCGCTCCAGCCCGGCGCGGGCGTGCCGGAACAGCAGGACATACAGCACCGACAGGATCGAGAAGCCGAAGCCGTAGATCGCATACATCCAGCCCAGCTGATTGAAGCTTTCGAGCAGGTCGCCGCCGGGCAGCCAGCCGCCCGACATGAAATGGAGCGCCGTCTCGGTCAGCAGCCTGAGCGGGAAGACGAACACCAGCACGGAGAACACCACCGCCACGCTCAGCAGCGTCGCCATCCCGTCCCGCCTCGGGCCCAGCGACGACCACGTCCGGTGCGCCAGCCAGAACAGGATGATCAGCGCGAACCCGGCCAGAAACGAGGGTATTCGCAGCAACGCCTGGACGAGGTCGTCGAAGGATCGCAGCGGCTCTCCGCCGGCGATGATCAGCAGCGACACGGCGAAGGCGAAGGCCGCATCCACGAACGCGTCCAGCCTCTGAGTCTCCGCGGGGCGAAACCGTCCGCCCGGCTCCGTTTTGTCAGCCATGCCCGCGCCCTCCGAACCCGCAGAACGGTGATCGATTTGGCGCGCCGTAGCAACCGCCCGGTTCAGTCCCAGACCGCGGCCTGGGGCGAGTAGGCGTCGATGGCTTCCAGCAGGGTGGAGACCAGCACCCGCTCCTCCTCGGTCAGTTCGGGCCGCCAGATGTCGAAGATGAGCACTACACGGGTGCGGGCGCTGGCGTTCCTCGCCTCGTGCTCGATCGTGTCGTCGAAGGCCCAGCATTTGCCGCGCTCCCACGACCGCGTCTCGTTGCCGACCCGGAAGTGGCAGTCCGGCGGGACGATCAGCGGCAGATGGCAGACCAGACGCGTGTTGACGAAGCCGGTGTGCGGCTCGATGTGGGCCCCGGCCTTGAGCTGCGAGAACATGATCTGCGGCGACCGTCCCTTGACCCGGCACAGCGGCGCGTGCTCCAGCGCCGCCATGGTCTGCGGGCATCGCACCGCGTTGGCCGTCTCGGCCCCGTCCTTCCACAGGAAGCAACTGCTCCAGTCCATGCTGTCGATCAGCGGATAGTCGGGTCGGCTGGGCAGGCCGGGCTGGGTCGTCAGATAGGGCGCGAAGGCCGCCTCGTCCTCGAGGATGGCGTTCAGCTCCGCCGTCATGGCGTCGGTGGCCGCCTCGACCGCGTCCATCCACGGAAACTGCTCGCGCGGGTAGAACTGGATGTTGGGCAGCTCCGGATAGTAGAGCGCCTTCGGCTGCTGCAGATACGGTTGCTTGCGGCCCGCCAGTATGTCCAGCGCATGGGTGAAGCGCCGGTCCGACGACCCCGCCGCATAGCCGGCCGCCTGGAGCTGGGCGTCGATCAATCCCTGTATCCCCGATGCGATGCGGTCCTGGGCGGCCCGCGCCCGGGCGAGCCCCTCGGCCAGATCGGGGGGAAGCGAGGCCATCGCGCCCGCCAGCCGGATGAAGGCGCTGTAGTAGAAATTCGCTTCCCGATCGGCGCGCCGCGACGCCAGAACGTCGGCCTTGGCCAGCGCGCCGCGCAGGCTGCGGGGATTGAGCACCAACGCCCGGTCGGCGGCCAAGTCCGTCGCCTCGGCGTCGCCCAGCCGGTGGCAGACCATCGCCAGCAGGGCCCAGGCGTCGGCGTCCGACTCCGCCGCTCCCGCCACCGCCTCCTCCAGCCGCGGGCGGGCGCTGACCCAGTCGCCGGCGCGATAGTCCGCCACGGCGGCTTGCAGAAGGGCTCGGGTCGCGGGGGGCAGGGCCATGGCCGTTGGTAACCGGGTCCGTCGCGGCCCTCAACACCCGACCATCAGGCCATGGTGTGCGGAACCGGCCCGGACGACAAAGAAGTCCGGTGCGAACACCGGGCCCTTTGCGGTTCCGACTGGAGGGGGCGAGGCGATTCGAACGACCGACCCTCACCCTGGCAATCTGGCGGAGGCCCATGGCTCCAAAACAAGAAAGGCCCGGCCGGAGCCGAGCCTTCTTCGTTTCGACTGGAGCGGGCGAGGCGATTCGAACGCCCGACCCTCACCTTGGCAAGGTGATGCTCTACCCCTGAGCTACGCCCGCGTTCTCAGTCGAGAGCGGGGCGTATAGCGGAGGGCCCCGTCGCCCCGCAAGCCCCTTTTGCGAATTACCGGGGCGCCAGCCGGATGGCTCCATCAAGGCGGATGCATTCGCCGTTGATGTAGACGTTCTCGGCCAGGTGCAGGACCAGGGAGGCGTAGTCCGCCGGCGTGCCGAGGCGGCTCGGGAACGGGATGGCGGCGGCCAGCGCGTCCTGGATCTTCTGGTCCATGCCGGCCATCATCGGCGTCCACATGATGCCGGGCAGGATGGTGTTGCAGCGGACCCCTTCCTGGGCGAGGTCCCGCGCAATCGGCAGGGTCATGGCGTAGACGCCGCCCTTGGAGGCCGAATAGGCCGCCTGACCGATCTGGCCGTCCTGCGCCGCCACCGAGGCGGTGTTGACGATCAGGCCGCGCTCGCCGTCGGCCATCGGCTCCAGCGTGACCATCCCGGCCGCCGACTGCGACAGCACGCGGAAGGTGCCGAACAGGTTGACCCGCACGGTGCGCTCGAACTGGGCCATGTCGTGGGCGCGGATCTCGCCGGTGTCCTTCTTGCGAGCCACCGTCTTCATGCCGGTGGCGATGCCGGCGCAGTTGACCGTCAGCCGCTCCTGCCCGTGCGCCATCCGCGCTTTTTCGAAGGCCGCCGCCACGCTGGCGTCGTCGGTCACGTCGACCTTGCAGAACACCCCGCCGATCTGCTCCGCGATGACCTCGCCGCGTTCCTCGTTGAGGTCGAACAGGGCCACCTTCGCGCCGGTCGCCGCGATGGCCCGCGCCGTGCCCTCACCCAGACCCGAGGCCCCGCCCGTCACCACCGCCGCGATCGAACCGTCGAGTTTCATGGCCTGAGCCCTTATGTTTGTCGTGAACCTGAGAACGTCGCGGGGGATTTAGCCGCCATGACCGCCAAAGCCAAACCGATCCAGCCCGACGAGGCGATCGACCCGTCGCGCGCCCTCGTGCCCTCGGTTCAACGGGTCAACGAGATGCGGGTGAACAGGGGATTCTGGCCCAAGGTCCGGCGCACCGCGGCCCGCATCCCTTTCGCCGACCAGCTGATCAGCGTCTGGTTCGCCGCGCGTGATCCGCAGACTCCGAGAGCAGCCAAGGGCATCATGCTCGGCGCCCTGGCCTATTTCGTCCTGCCGTTCGACGCCGTTCCGGATCTCCTCGCGGGGATCGGCTTCACCGACGACGCCGCCGTGGTGGCGGCCGTGATCGCCACCCTCGGCGCCAACATCCGGGACCGGCACCGTGAACTGGCGAGAAGGATGCTGGACAGCTGGAAGACCTGAGGTCCGGCTGCTCAGTCCGCCGCCGGCGGCTGCGGGATGAGCGGCCGGGGTCTGATCGGCGGGATCGGCAGCAGCATCCCGACGCGTGAGCGGTAGTCGCGATACCGGTCCCCGAAGACGGCGATCAGGTCATGCTCCTCCAGCTGGATCGCGATCAGCACATAGGCGGTGGTGGCGACGGCGAAGAACAGCCGTCCCTGACCCATCGTCGGCGCGGCCCAGAAGGCGATGATGAAGCCCAGATAGATCGGGTGCCTGACGACCCGGTAGAACAGCGGGGTGTGGAAGTCCGACGGCGGGATTTCCGCTCGCCGTCGGTAGGCCCAGACCTGACGGAGGCCGAACAGGTCGAAATGGTTGATCAGGAAGGTCGACAGCAGGACCGTCGCCCACCCCAGCCAGAACAGCGCCCAGACCGCGAGCCTCCCCGGGCCGTCGGGGATGCTCCACACCACGTCCGGCATCGGCCGCCACTGCCAGAACAGCAGGATGAGGGCGAGGCTCGACGCCAGCACATAGGTGGAACGCTCGACCGGGGCCGGGACGAACCGGGTCCACCAGGCCTTGAAAGCCGGCCTCGCCATCAGGCTGTGCTGCACGGCGAAGACGGCAAGCAGCAGCGTGTTGATCGCGACCGCGGTGAACGCCGGCCCGGCGACGCCGGTGTCGATCCCCTTCGGCACGCCGAAATTGCCGACGAAGCCTATGGCGTAGAGGAAGGTGACGAAGAACACCGCATAGACGGCGGCGCCGTAGAGGACAGCCAACGATCGCATATCGATTCTCCGGGCCGGACGGCGGGTCCGGCAGGGAAATATACCATTGTTGTTTCGCAGCCGGTAGCGGCGGCCCCGGTCGCGGTCAGCCCTCTACCTTGATCACCACCTTGCCCATCACCGAACGGTCGCCCAGCGCCTTGATGGCCTCGTGGGCGCGCTCCAGCGGGAAGGTGCGACTGACCCGCGGCCTGATCTTGCCTTCGCTCCACAAGCGGAACAGGTCAGCCATGTTGGCGGCGTGGGCGGCGGGATCGCGCATCACCGCCGCACCCCAGAACACCCCGATGACCGACACCGACTTCAGCAGGGTGAGGTTCAGCGGCAGCGACGGAATTCCCGCCGGGAAACCGACCACCAGATAGCGGCCGTTCCAGTCCATGGCCCGTAGCGCCGGCTCGCAATAGTCGCCGCCGACCGCGTCGTAGACGACGTCCGGCCCGTCGCGCCCCGAGGCCAGTTTCAGTTCGCCCGACAGCTCCTTCTGCGCCGCCCTGTCCATCTTGCCGGACGGATAGATCAGGCCGTTGTCGGCCCCGGCCTCGAGCGCGAACTGGACCTTGTCGTTGGTCGAGGCGGCGGCGATGACATGCGCGCCCATGGCCTTGCCCAGTTCGACGGCCGCCACGCCGACGCCGCCGGCCGCGCCCAGCACCAGCAGCGCCTCGCCCGCCTTCAGCTGGGCCCGGTCCTTCAGGGCGTAGTAGGAGGTGCCGTAGGTCATGGTCAGGGCCGCGGCGGTCTCGAAATCCATGCCGTCGGGGATCTTCATCACTGAGGCGGCCGGGACCGCCAGCCGCTCGACCATGCCGCCCCATCCGGGCACGGCGATGACCCGGTCGCCCTTGCGCAGGCCGGTGACGCCCTCGCCGATCGCCTCGACGACCCCCGCCACCTCCCCGCCCGGCGAGAAGGGTCGTTGCGGCTTGAACTGGTACCGGTCCTCGATGATCAGGGTGTCGGGGAAGTTGACCCCCACCGCCCGCACGTCGATCACCACCTCGCCCTTCATCGGGCGCGGATCCATGACCTCCTCGACGACAAGGGTTTCGGGGCCGCCGGGAGCCTTGGACAGGACTGCGCGCATGAAAACTTCTTTCCGTCGGGACCGCCGCCCCCGTGGCGCGCGTTCGTCTGTGACGCTAATCAGCCCCACGCGCCTTTGAAAGGGCGATCCGGAGACCAACCTGGCATGACGGCCCTTATCCTTCACGGCGGCGCGGGCGCCCGTCGCGGCACGGACTACAGCCGCGAGGCCGCGCATATGCGCGAGGTCGTGGAGGCGATGAAGGCTCGGCTAGACGCTGGAGCCCCGGCGCTGGACGTGGTGGTCGAGGCCACGGTGATGCTCGAGGACTCCGGCCTCTATGTCGCCGGGCGGGGGGCGAGCCCCAACCTCGCCGGCGCCTATGAGCTGGACGCCAGCCTGATGGACGGGACCACCCGCGAGGCCGGCGCCGTCGCCGCCCTGCAGGGCTTCCGCAATCCTGTCCGGGTCGCCCGCGCGGTGATGCAGCACACGCCGCACGTCCTGCTGGCGGGCGAGGGCGCGGCGCTGTTTGCGGCCGAGCAGGGCATGGAGGCGATCGGCGACGAGCCGGCCTGGTTCACTCACGCGGGCCAGACCGACGACAACCATCCGCCGAAAGGAAAGCTCTCGCACGGCACCGTCGGCTGCTGCGCCCTCGACAGCGCCGGCCGGCTCGCCGCCGCCACCTCGACCGCCGGCGTCTTTGGCAAACTACCTGGGCGAGTGGGCGATACGCCGATACCGGGCGCCGGGACCTGGGCCGACGAAAGGGTCGCGGTCTCGTCCACCGGCACCGGCGAGTATTTCATCCGCGCCGTCGCGGCGGTTCAGACGGCGTGGCGCGTCGGCGCCGGCCAGTCGTTGGCCGAAGCGGCGCAGGCGGTGATCGACGATGTCGGAGGGATGGGCGGCGACGGCGGCCTGATCGCGCTGGACCGCGACGGAAACATCGCCCACCCCTTCAACAGCCAGGGCATGAAACGGGCTTGGCTGACTCCCTCCGGCGAGATCGGGGTCGAGGTGTTCGGGCGCTGATTACGCGGATTTAATCTTCGGCGAAACGCGGTTCATCCGCCGTTCACGGCGACGCTGGCCTAAGCGTCACAGGAGCTGGAGGGTTCACCGTGAAGTCCGTTTTCACCGCCGCGGCCGTCGCCGCCCTGATCGCCACCGCCGCCTGCGCGCCGGTCATCGAGGGTGGTCCGCCCATGGACCTGCCGCCGGGCCTGCAGGAGACGGCGCAGGTCGGCTCCATCACCATGTCCAGCGGCTGGCTGGATGCGGAGGAGGATTTCTCCGACACCTTCTCCGAAGAGGTCCGCGAAGAGCTCAGCCGCTGCATGTACGGCACGGCGCCGATCGATGTCCGCGTCCACGTCGAGCGGCTGGAACGCGCCGACCGCGCCGGGGTGCTGCTGAACGGCGACGGCATGCATACGCTCGAGGGCACGGTCGAGTTCGTCGACCCGAGCCGGGGCAATCTGGTCGTCGGCCGCTTCCCGATCTCCGTCGCCACAACCGCCGGAGGCCGTCTCGCCGGCCTCATCGGCGACCGCCAGATGATGGTCTCCGAAGAGTTCGGCCGCTCGGTCTGCGAACAGGCCTTCGGCCGCAACCCGCGCGACCCCGGTCCGCACAACGCCACGCGGGGCTGAGATGAAGGCCGCGCCCATCATCGCCCTGACGGCGATTCTTGCGGCCGGCGGTCTGTCCGGCTGCGCCGCCGACTTCTGGGACATGGACCCCGCACGGGAGATCATCCTCAACCCGGCGCTCGCCGACGACATCTTCATCGACGGCGTTGAGGTGCGCAGCGCCTTCTACAACCCGCCCGACGCCTTTTCCGACGCCTTCATCCCGGCCTTCCGCGACGGCGCGAGCTGCTTCGGCGGCCGCAACCCGGTGCGGGCCGTCGTCTTCATCCACGCCCTCGACCGGGAGGGCGACCTGATCGCCGACGACGGGCGGGTGCGCCTGCCTGGTTCGGTCGATCTGCACGACGCTGGCGGCCGGGTCATCGCTCGCTACCAGATCCGCGCCGACCTTCCGGCGACCGGCGGCGATCTGACGACGCGCCGGACCGCGGCGGCAGAGGTCTTCGGCGAAAACCTCTGCGCGCGGGTGACGGCGCCCTGACCACAACGAAAAAGGCCGGGGAAGCCCCGGCCTTTCTCCGTCCTATTCCGCCGCGACCGCTTCCGGCCCGCGGGCCAGATTGCGCAGCACATAGGGCATGACCCCGCCAGCCTTGAAGTAGTCCATCTCGGTGGCGTTATCGATGCGGCAGCGGACCGGGAAGCGGGCCATCTTGCCGTCCGACGGGCGGAACAGCTCGACCCACAGGTCCTGACGCGGACGCAGCTTGCCGATGTTGGCGTCCGACAGGCCGCGGATGGTGACGATCTCCTCGCCGGTCAGGCCCAGACGGGTCCAGCCCTCCGCCTTGAACTGGAGAGGCACCACGCCCATCCCGACCAGGTTGGAGCGGTGGATGCGCTCGTAGCTCTCGGCGATGACCGCGCGCACGCCCAGCAGGCGGGTGCCCTTGGCCGCCCAGTCGCGCGACGAGCCGGTGCCGTATTCCTTGCCCGCGAACACGACCAGCGGTCGGCCCTCGGACTGGTAGCGCATGGCCGCGTCGTAGATCGACATCACGTCCTGCGACGGGAAGTGTTTGGTGACCCCGCCCTCGATGTCCGGCGTGATCTTGTTGCGGATGCGGATGTTGGCGAAGGTGCCGCGCATCATCACTTCGTGGTTCCCGCGGCGCGCGCCGTAGGAGTTGAAGTCAAGCGTGTCGACGCCGTGTTCGGTCAGGTAATGGCCGGCCGGCGAGGTCTTCTTGATCGAACCGGCCGGGCTGATGTGGTCGGTGGTGATCGAGTCGCCGAAGATGGCCAGCACGCGGGCCTCGACTATGTCGGCGACCGGCGCCGGCTCCATCGACATGCCGTCGAAATAGGGCGGGTTCTGCACATAGGTCGAGGCGTCGTCCCAGGCGTAGGTCTGGCCGCCCTCGACCTTGATGCCCTGCCAGTGCTTGTCGCCCTTGAACACGTCGGCGTAGCGCTTGGCGAACATGGCCGGGGTGACCGACTTCTTCTGGATGTCGGCGATCTCCTTCGAGGTCGGCCAGATGTCCTTCAGGAAGACGTCCTTGCCCTTCTTGTCCTTGCCGATCGGGTCCTTCGAAATGTCGATCCGCATCGAGCCGGCGAGTGCATAGGCCACGACCAGCGGCGGCGAGGCCAGGTAGTTGGCCTGCACGTCGGGATTCACCCGGCCCTCGAAATTGCGGTTCCCCGACAGCACGCTGGTCGCGACCAGGCCGTTGTCGTTGATCGCCTTCGAGATGGTCTCGGCCAGCGGACCCGAGTTGCCGATGCAGGTGGTGCAGCCGTAGCCGACCAGGTTAAAGCCCAGGGCGTCAAGATCATCCTGCAGACCGGCCGCGGTCAGATAGTCGGTGACCACCTGCGAGCCCGGAGCCAGCGAGGTCTTGACCCACGGCTTGACCTTCATGCCCAGCTTGTGGGCCTTGCGCGCCACCAGACCGGCGGCGATCAGCACCGACGGGTTGGAGGTGTTGGTGCAGGAGGTGATCGCGGCAATGACCACGTCGCCGTCGCCGAGGTCGAACGTCTCGCCTTCGACCTTGACCCGCGGCGCATCCGTCGGGCGGCTGAACACCTCGGCCAGGGCGGTTTCGAACGACGGCGCCGCGACGGTCAGCTCGACCTTGTCCTGCGGCCGCTTCGGCCCGGCCAGCGACGGCACCACCGTGCCCATATCCAGCTCCAGCACGTCCGAGAACACCGGATCTTCCGAGGTCTCGTCGATCCACAGCCCCTGCGCCTTGGCATAGGCCTCGACCAGCGCCACCCGCGCCTTGTCGCGGCCGGTGGCGGTCAGATAGGCCAGCGTCGCCGCCGACACAGGGAAGAAGCCGCAGGTGGCGCCGTATTCCGGGGCCATGTTGGCGATGGTGGCCTGATCCTCGATGGTCAGGCTTGTCACGCCGGGGCCGAAGAACTCGACGAACTTGCCGACCACGCCCTTCTTGCGCAGCATCTGGGTGACGGTCAGCACCAGATCGGTGGCGGTCGCGCCTTCCGGCAGGGCGCCGTTCAGGCGGAAGCCCACCACTTCGGGGATCAGCATCGGGATCGGCTGGCCCAGCATGGCCGCCTCGGCCTCGATGCCGCCGACGCCCCAGCCCAGCACCGCCAGGCCGTTGATCATCGTCGTGTGGCTGTCGGTGCCGACCACGGTGTCCGGATAGGCCAGGGTCGTCTTGCCCTCGGCCGCGGTCCACACGGTCTGGGCCAGGTTCTCGAGGTTGACTTGGTGGCAGATGCCGGTGCCCGGCGGCACGACGCGGAAATTATTGAAGGCCGACGAGCCCCAGCGCAGGAAGTTGTAGCGCTCGATATTGCGCTCGTACTCGCGCTCGACGTTGCGTTCGAACGCCGACGGGTCGCCGAAATGGTCGACCATCACCGAGTGGTCGATGACCAGATCGACCGGGTTCAACGGATTGATCTTCGACGGATCGGCGCCCAGCGCCGACATGGCGTCGCGCATGGCGGCCAGGTCGACCACCGCCGGCACGCCGGTGAAGTCCTGCATCAGCACCCGGGCCGGCCGGAAGGCGATCTCGTGCTCCACCGCGCCCTTGTTGTCGATCCAGGCGGCGATGGCGCGCAGGTCGGCCTCGGTCACCGAGACCCCGTCCTCGTTGCGCAGCAGGTTCTCCAGCAGCACCTTCATCGAGCGCGGCAGGCGGGAAATCCCGGTCAGGCCCGCTTCCTCGGCGGCCGGAAGGCTGTAATAGGCGTATTTCTTGCGCCCGACGGAAAGATCGCGCCGGGTGGAAAGGCTGTCGACTGACGGCATGGAGAGGCTTCCTCTGGTTCACGCCGCCCGACAATCCGGTTGCACGATCGCGCGACTGACGACGGGGCGCACAGGTCCCCGCCGCGCGCGGCGAACGCCTGCTGCGGCGAGGCCGGATATAGCGATGGTTGCAACGGGCGTCCATGTATCCACGACGGTCGCAGGGGCATTGAGAGACGCTCGCAACTGGGTCCCGCGGCCATGCTGACCGTCGCCGGCCTGACCCTGTCGCGCGGCGAGCGGTTGCTGTTCCGCGACCTGTCGCTGTCGCTCGCCTCGGGAGAGGCCGTGGCCCTGACTGGGGCCAATGGCGCCGGCAAGACCTCGTTGCTCCGGGCGCTGGCCGGCTTCATCCGCCCGGACGCCGGAAGCATCGCCTTCGCCGCCGTCGAGCCGACCGAGGCGCGGCGCCGCCACCTCCACTGGCTCGGCCACCTCGACGGCCTCAAGGGCGGCCGGCGCGCGCGTGACGAACTGGCCTTCCAGTCGCGCTGGCTCGGCGCCGACCCGGAAGGGATCGCCGCCGCCGTCGACGTGCTGGCGCTCGAGCCGCTGCTCGACCTCGAGGTGCGCCAGCTGTCCGCCGGCCAGCGCCGCCGCCTCGCCTTCGCCCGACTGATCGCCACGCCGCGGCCGATCTGGTTGCTCGACGAGCCCTTCGCCCCGCTCGACGCCCGCTGGCGCGCGGTCCTCGGCCTGCTGATGCAGGCCCACATCGACAAGGGCGGCGCCATCCTCGCCGCCGTGCACGATCCGCTGCCGGTCGCCTCGCGCGCCGTCGACATCGGGGGCGGCCGGTGAAGGCCCTGCTGATCCTGTGGCGGCGCGAACTGGCCCTGGCCTGGTCCGGCGGCGGCGGCCCGCTGCTGGCCTGCGGCTTCTTCCTGTGCCTGACCGTACTCGTGCCGCTGGCCGCCGGCGGCGATCCGGCGGGCCTCAGGCCCGTCGCCGGCGGCGTCGCCTGGCTGGCCCTGGCCCTGGCCTCGACCCTGTCGCTGGAGCGGCTGTTCGAGCGCGACCTTGAGGACGGCGCCCTCGACCTGATCGCCCTCGGGCCTGTCCCGCTCGAACTCGTCGTGATCGCCAAGGCCAATGCCCAGTGGCTGGCCGTCGGCGTCCCCCTCGCGGTCATCGCCCCGATCGCGGCCATCACGCTCGGCCTGCCGCCCGGACAGGCGCCGCTGATCGCCTTCTCCGCCCTGATCGGCGCCCTCGGCTTCGCCCTGACCGGCGCGCTCGGGGCCGCCCTGGCGCTCGGCTCGAAGCGCGGCGGCCTGCTGATCGCCGTCGTCGTCCTGCCGCTGTTCATCCCGCCGGTTGTGTTCGGCGCCGGCGCGTTGGAGCGGGCGGCCGGCGGCCTGTCGCCCCTCCCGGCCCTGGCTCTTCTTTCGGCCTGGGTGCTGTTCGCCGCCTTGGTCGCGCCGTTCGCGGGCGCGGCCGCGATTCGCAACGCCCAGGGCTGACGGCCGGCTAGTCCAGCCCGCGCACCCAGGCCTCAAGAGCCGCGCCGTCTGTCATGTCGCCCTCGAACAGGTGGACAGGGCGTTGCGGCTCATTGTTGCCGCGCTGGCGACCACGCCAGACCTTCATCGGGATCACCACCCGCGCCAGTCCGCTGGGCAGCTCGACGCCGCGCACATCCATATAGACGGTGTCGGCTGACGTCTCCCGGCCAATCTGTATCGCGCCCAACGACTTCCACAGATCCACCGCGTCCAGACAGGCGGAGGAACAGACGGGGTCGGTCAGCACATAGACCGGACCGTGCACCAGTTGCTGCGGCGCCTCCTCGACGTCCGGCTCCGGCCGCGGCCCCGGGCGGTCGCGCCAGTAGAGCTCGCCCGCCGCGCGGGCGGCGGTCATGCCCTCGACGATCTCCCGCGCCCAGGCGATGCGCTCCTCGCTCTCGCCGGCGGCCGTCCACTCGTCCAGATAGGACTGGACGGCCGCCAGATTGTCTTCGGACGCCCGCCACTCAATGGCTTCGACGGGCGGCGTCGGATGGGCGCGGACCCAGTCCTCGCCCCAGAGGACAGCCGCAATCTCCTGGCCCCAGTGAGTCGAGCCGCCGCCATTGCCGCGCAGATCCAGCACCACGAGGGGCGCGGTGCGCAGCTCGGCTTGGCGCGCCGTGAGGTCCGCCAGCATCGGCGTCAGGGCCTTGTGCGCGTCGCTGCCCGGGGCGCCGTTGAAGGACGGCATCGACACCCAGACGCCGCCGTCGTCGAGCGTGCGCAAGCCGAAGCCCGCGGCGCGGCCCTGCGCCAGCTTCGTTCGGCGCGCCGACAGGTCGGCGGCCTCGATGGCTCGCCAGTTCAGGGCGTGCTCGATGATCCTGCCTTCGCTCTCGAAGCGGCAGGTTTTCATCTCGGAAATCCAGGGATTGGACGCGTTCAGAAACAGCCAGTCGCCCAGCAACGCCCTTTGCGACTCCAGGAACCAGCGGCCGCGGAAGGTGCCGATCCGCTGCGCGGCCAGCCGGTCTGCGGATACTCCGTCGCAGTCGAGCAGTTTGGCGCCGGGCGGGGGGAGCGAGGCGTCCGCTTCGTCGCGGACGGCCACGACCTGGTCGGCGCCGCGATAGACTGTCAGAAAACCCGGCCAACGGGCCGGGAAGCCCACGGTCTGATCCACCAGGCTCAGCTGGACGTGACCGTCGTCGAAGCTGCCTACGAACGCGCGGAGCGCCCACCACCAGCCGCCTGCATCGGTCGCCGTTTCGGCCCGGCGCAGGGCTTCGGCCAGACCCGCGTCAGCGCTGGCGCGGAAACCCGGGTTCAAGGTGTCGTGAACACCAGGATGACTCTCGATGATCAGGGCGTGGAGCGCCGTTGCGTCCTGCCGCAGCGTCTCGCGCCAGTCGCGAGGCGCTGTCATCCAGCCCGGTGCAGGCGCGGCCGGAGCGGGATCCTGCGCTACACAGGGCGCAGCGGTCAGAACGGCGGCGGCGGCGGCCGCCGCGGCGAGCAGAAGGAGCTTCATCGGGTCCCCGAAAGATGTTCGCGAGCCACCTACCGAAGGTCTGCGAACCCCACCAGTTAAGCCTTGGTAATGGGGCTCAGGCCTTCTTCACGAACTCGGTCCTGAGCACGAGACCCGGACCTTCTCGACATTGGCCTCGATCTCATCCGGATCTCCGGTCAGGCGGATGTTCCTGACCGGCGTACCCCGCTTCAGCGTCACCCCGCCGGAGCCCTTGACCTTGAGGTCCTTGACCAGGGTCACGCTGTCGCCGTCGGCGAGCACGTTGCCGTTCGAATCCCTGGCTACATCATCGGTCATGGCGCAGGCCCCTGCCGTCCCGGCGCGACCGTCTGGCACAGGCCCCGCGCCCAAGTAGCGCAAAGCGCGCCGGGGCACTAAGAGACGTCCCGATGTTCGGCCTCGCCAACCCCGACCGCTTCCTGCGCTTCACCCGCCCGCTGACGCCGATGGCGTGGGCGCTCGCCGCCGTGCTGCTGGTGCTCAGCGTCTGGCTCGCCTTCACCGCCCCCGAGGATTTCCGCCAGGGCGACACCGTGCGGATCATGTTCGTCCATGTCCCCGCGGCGTCGGTCGGCCTGGGCATCTATCTGGCGCTGGGCGTCTCGAGCTTCTTCGCGCTCGTATTCCGCCATCCACTGGCCGACGCAGCCGCCCGCGCCGCCGCCCTGCCCGGGGCTGCCTACACGGCGCTCGCTCTTATCACGGGCAGCCTTTGGGGCAAGCCGATGTGGGGCGCATGGTGGGTCTGGGGAGACGCCCGACTGATGTCGGAACTGGTCCTGCTGCTGTTCTACATCGGATACATGGCCCTGCGCGCCTCGATCGACGACGAGGCGAAGGCGGCCCGCGCCGCGGCCGTGCTGGGCCTCGTCGGCCTGATCAACCTGCCGATCGTGAAGTTCTCGGTCGACTGGTGGAACACCCTGCACCAGCCCGCCTCGCTGCTGCGCGCCGAGGGACCGTCGATGACCGCCGAAATACTGGCGCCGCTGCTGGTCAGCATGGCCGCCTGGGCGATCTTCTTCCTCGCCGTCTGGCTGACCGCCATCCGCACCGAAATCACCCGCCGCCGGGTCCTGTCGATCCGCGCCCGCCGCGCCCTGGAAGCCTGAGATGCTCGACCTCGACATGGGTGAATACGCCGCCTTCGTCTGGCCCGCCTGGGCCGTCAGCGCACTCGTGCTCGGCGCCCTCGCCACCCGCGCCCTGCTCGCCGCCCGCCGCTGGTCGGCCGAGCTGAAGCGGCTCGAGGCCGAACGGCCGGCGGAGGACTGAGCTCATGAACCGCTGGTTCGCCGTCATCCCTCTGCTCGCGCTGGTCGCGCTGGTGGCCTTCGCCGCCCTCCGGCTCGGCGACTTCACCGGCCGGTCTCTGGCCGAAGGCAAGAGCAGCGAATACCGGCCCGACGCCCTCGTCGGCCAGCCGGTCCCGGAAACGGTGCTGCCGATGCTGACCGGCGCCACCGCCGGCCCCGGCGTGCTCGACCTCAAGACCGCCGGCGTCGGCAAGCCGATGCTGATCAATGTCTTCGCCAGCTGGTGCGCGCCCTGCCGCCTCGAACATCCGCAGCTGATGGCGCTCAAGGCCCGGGGCGTGGCCGTCGTCGGCGTGGCGTGGAAGGACGATCCGGCCGACACCCGCGCCTTCCTCGACGAACTCGGCGACCCCTATTCCATGGTCCTCGTCGACCGCGAGGGCCGCGCCGGCCTCGACCTCGGCATCACCGGCGCGCCCGAGACCTTCGCCGTCGACGCCATGGGCCGGGTGACGGCCAAGGCCTCAGCCCCGCTGATGGATCAGGCCGAGATCGACCGGCTGGTCGCGTCGATGCAGGCGCCGCCGCGCCCTCTGCCCACCGCCACGAAACGCTGACCCGCCGCTCGCGGGCGCCGCGTTAACCCATTTCCGACGGATTTCATTAACCCTGTCGGCATGAGCGCGATTCGTCCCCCAGCAACCTCGCCGCTATTCCCGGCGCAAGCGCCCCCCTCTCCGGTCCGCGCCTCGCGCTCGGACTTTTTCCGCGCGGCGCTCGACGGCGTCGGGGCGCCAGCCGCGCCGACCCCCGCGCCCGCCGCCCGTCCCACGGTCCCGGCCGGCGTCTTCCGCGCCGAAGATGGTCCGCAACGCCCCGGCAGCCTGCTCGACATCCGCGTCTGACCCCTCACGGGAAAATGAGGCGCGTGTCCTCCGTGACCGTGGTTATGGTGCGCGCCATGCGCACGAGGGGCTGGATCATCCCTGCGGCGGCCATGCTGGCCGTCTCCGTCGCGGCCGGGTCCAGCGCCCAGCCGTCGAGCCCCGCTACGCCGCGCGGCGAGGCGCCCGCCGAGCCCGTGGTGGTCGAGCTGTTCACCGCCCAAGGCTGCGCCGGCTGCCCCGAAGCCAACACCCGGATCGAGGCGCTGGCCGACACGCCGGGCGTCATCGCCCTGACCTACGCCGTCGACTATTGGGACTACCTCGGCTGGGCCGACACCTTCGCCCGGCCCGAGTTCGCCCAGCGCCAGCGCGCCTATCGCCGGCCGCTCAAGCTGCGCGCCGTCGGCACGCCGCAGGTGGTCATCGACGGCCGCCGCCAAGTTCCCGGCGCGCGCGAGGAAGCCCTCAAGGCCGCCGTCGAGGAAGAAGCCGCGCGCCGCGTCTTCCCGCCCGAGATCGAATTCCGCGAGACCGGCGATCAGGTCGGGGTCGGTTCCGGCCGTGTTCCCGCCGGCGGAGCCGAGGTCGTGGCCGTGGTCTACCGGCCGGGCGCCCAGACCGTAGAGATCGAACGCGGCGACAACCGCGGCCAGACCGTGCGGCAGGTCAATGTGGTCCGCTCGGTGCGCAGCCTCGGCGCCTGGACCGGCCGCCCGGCCCTCTACGACCTGCCCGCCGGCCTCGACGCGGACGAGGCCGTGGCCATCCTCGTCCAGGCCCGCACCGACCGGCGCATCCTCACCGCCGCCGTCCTGCCGCCGCGCTGACGCGTCAGCTTTCGTCACTGGCCTGTTTGAACCCGTGCCCCGACAGTGCAAGCTTGGCCGCCCGCACTCCCGGGTGGATTCACTGGTGACCGCATGAAACCGGCGCTCCGTCTCGTGACGACCTTCGGCCTTGCGCTCGCCTGCGCCGCGCCGGCGCACGGTGCGACGGGCCCGCAGACGCCCCCGCTCGCCGCCGAGACGCCCGAGGCGCGCGCCGTCGCCCAGATGGTCACCGCCGCCGAGCTCGCCGCCTGGGGCCGCGAGCGCCGCGACGCCGAGGCGTTGGCGGTCGCCGCCCGCATGCTCGACGAAGTGCCCCTGCGCGCCGGAGCCGGCGGCGACCCCGGTCTGGCGCCCGTTCTCACCGCCGCCGGTCTGCGCCAGGAAGCCGCCGCCCTGCGCCCCGACCAGACGTTCATCGAGGAAGTCGTCGTAACCGGCTCGCGGATCGGCCGGACCGAGGATCGGACGGACGGGGGCGTAGTGGTCCAGCGCGAGGATCTCGCGGAGCCGGCGCAGCCCGCCGCCCAGCCGCCGCCGCCACCCCAGCCCGCCCCGCGGCGGCCCGCGCAGCGCCAGCCGGCGCCGGCCGCGCCTCCGCCGCCGCCTCCTCCACCCCCGCCGCCGGGGATGGTGGTCGGGGTCGCCTCATCGCCGTTCGGCGAGGGCCCGGTGTCGACGGTGAAGCGGCTGGGCTCGCGCGAAACCTGGAGCTTCGAGATCGACGCCCGCGGCGCCGAGATCCTGCGCATCGCGGCGATCGGCGACGGCGACACCGACGTCGACCTCACCGTCCGCGACGCCTCGGGCAAGGTGCTGTGCGCCGACGGCTTCGGCGACCACTATCCGGTCTGCACCCTCGCCCCCGGCGCGCCGGCCCGGCTGCGGGTGCACGTGGTCAATCGCGGCGCGCTGTGGACCCGTGTTCAGGTGCTGACCAACTAGGGGTCAGGCGCCGGCCTTCTTCGCGAAGGCCAGTGCGCCCGCCGCCAGCATCGGGACCTGCGCCGCCATCGTCTTCGCATGGGCCGAGGCGGCCGTGCCATCGCGCACCCGTCCGGCGATGCCCTGACAAATCGCCGCCAGCCGGAACAGGTTGTAGGCGAACAGCCAGTCGAGGTTCTGCGGCGCGGCTCCGGTCAGGCCGGCGTAACGGTCCACCGTCTGCTCGACACTCGGGATGCCCAACGCCTCGATGTCGGCTCCGGCCAGTCCGTTGCGCGCCGAGGCCGGGATCACCCAGGCGATCAGCAGATAGGAGAAGTCGGCCATCGGGTCGCCCAGCGTCGACAGCTCCCAGTCCAGCACCGCCCGCACCTCCGGCGCCTCGGGGGCGAGGATCAGGTTGTCGAGGCGGAAATCGCCGTGGACGATCCGCGTCGGTCCCTCCGGCGGCAGGGTCGCGGGCAGGAATTCGATCAGCCGGTCCATGGCCGCGATCGGCTCGATCTCCGACGCCCGGTACTGTTTGGTCCAGCGCCCCAACTGACGCTCGAAATAGTTGCCCGGCTTTCCGTAGTCGGCCAGTCCGATCGCGGCGGGATCGAAGGCGTGCAGCGCCGCCAGCGCATCCACCTGGGCGTCATAGACGGCGCGCCGCTGGACGGGCGTCAGACCCGGCAGCTTGAGGTCCCACAGCACCCGGCCCTCGACCTTGTCCATGACGTAGAACATCGAGCCGATGACGCTGTCGTCCACGCACAGCGCCCAGGGCCGCGCCACCGGATAGCCCTGCGCGTGCAGCGCCGAGATGACCCGATACTCGCGGTCGACCGCATGGGCGGAGGCCAGCAGCGTCCCGGGCGGCTTGCGGCGCAGCACATAGGTCCGGCCCGGGGTGGCCAGTTCATAGGTCGGGTTCGACTGGCCGCCCTTGAACTGGCGGATCGTCAGCGGTCCCGCGTAGCCCTCGACATTGGCCTCGAGCCATTCGCCCAGCCTGGACTCGTCGAGGGCATGGCGGGGATCGACCTCACGCGTGCCGGAGAAGGTCGACTGGGCGTCTTCGGGGTGTGACTGGCTCATTGCGCGGCGATGATGGCGGCCCGGACCGCCCCGCGCCAGCCTTTCAGCAGCCGCTCGCGTTCCTCGGCCCCCATGCGCGGCTCCCACCGCGCCGGGGCCTCGACCGGATGATCCTCGAGATCGCCGATCAGGCCGACGCCCAGCGCCGCCAGCTTGGCCGCGCCCAGCGCCGTCATCTCCTGGAACGCCGGCCGCTCGACCACGACCTCGCAGATGTCGGCCACGAACTGCATGGCGAAGGCGTTGGCCGTCACTCCGCCGTCGACCTTCAGCACCTTCAGCTTCGGCGCCCCGTCCTTCGCCAGCGCGTCGAGCAGGTCCCGCGTCTGATAGGCGAGGCTCTCCAGCGCCGCCCGCACCATCTGCGCCGGGCCGCTGTCCCGCGTCAGGCCGACGATGGTCCCGCGCGCGTCCGGCTCCCACCACGGCGCGCCCAGTCCGGTGAAGCCGGGGACCAGGTAGACCCCCCCGTTGTCCTTCAGCCCCTGCGCCATCGCCTCCGACTGGCGCGATTCCGAGATCACCTTCAGCCCGTCGCGCAGCCACTGGATCGCCGACCCGGCCGAGAAGATCGACCCCTCCAGCGCATAGGCGACCTGACCGTCGGCGGCGTAGCCCAGCGTGCCGAGCAGCCGGCTGGTCGAGGCCACCGGCGCCGGCCCGACGTTGGCGACCAGAAAGGCCCCGGTGCCATAGGTGATTTTGGCGTCCCCGGCCTTCAGCGCCCCGTGTCCCACCAACGCGGCCTGCTGATCGCCCGCCGCCCCGTGGATCGGCAGCGGCGCGCCGAGCAGCGACGGCTCGCAGTCACCGAGGTGATCGGCGCAACCCCGGATTTCCGGCAGTCCCACCATCGGGACATTGAACAGCTTCGCCAGATCGGTCCGCCACTCACGCCTCGCCAGATCCATCAGCGAGGTCCGGCTGGCGTTGGTCGCGTCGGTGACGTGGCTTGCCCCGCCGGTCAGCTTCCAGATCAGCCAGGTCTCGATGGTCCCCAGCCTGACCTCGCCCCGTTCCGCCCGCTCGCGCGTCCCCGGAACCGCGTCCAGCAGCCAGGCGAATTTCGAAGCCGAGAAATACGGATCGAGGATCAGCCCCGTCGCCGCCTGCACCATCGCCTCATGCCCCTCCGCCGCCAGCCGCCCGGTGGCGGCGGCCGTGCGGCGGTCCTGCCAGACGATGGCCCTGTGCAGCGGCTCGCCGGACGCCGCGTCCCAGATCACCGAAGTCTCCCGCTGGTTGGTGATGCCGATCGCCGCGAACCGCCCGACCCCGCCCGCCTTGCGGATGACCTCGCGGCAGGTCTGCAGCGTCGCCGCCCAGATCTCCGCCGCGTCGTGCTCGACCCACCCCGGCCGGGGGAAATGCTGGGCCAGCTCGATCTGGCTGACCGCCACCGGCCGCAGCCCGCCCTCCGGCGCCGTCTCGAAGGCGATAGCCCGCGTCGACGTCGTGCCCTGGTCGATGGCGAGGATCAGACTTTGCATCTCGCCATCTTACGCAGGCCGAAGCGATGCGGTTAAGTGCCTTCCATGCACACCGCCTCCTTCGCCGGCGTTCGGGACGCCGCCCGCCAGATCGCCGGCCACGCCGTGCGCACGCCCCTGATCGAAAGCCCGGCGCTGAACGCCCGTGTCGGCGGCCGTGTCCTGCTCAAGGCCGAGAACCTGCAACTCGCCGGCGCCTTCAAATTCCGCGGCGCCTGGAATCGCATCAGCCGCCTCACCGACGAGGAGAAGGCGCGCGGCGTGGTCGCCTATTCCTCCGGCAACCACGCCCAGGCCGTCGCCGCCGCCGCACAGATTCTCGGCATCGGGGCCATCATCGTCATGCCCGCCGACAGCCCGACCGTGAAGGTCGAGGGCGTCCGCGCCTTCGGCGGCGAGGTGCGCATGTACGACCGCTACACCGAGAGCCGAGAGGCCATCGGCGAGGAGATCGCCGCCTCGAAGGGCTCGGTCCTCGTCCGCCCGTTTGACGATCCCTTCGTGATCGAGGGCCAGGGCACCGTCGGTCTCGAGATCATGGATCAGGCCAGGGCGCTCGGGGCCGCGCCGCTCGACCAGCTGGTCTGCGGGGCCTCGGGCGGCGGGCTGATCGCGGGCATCAACCTGTCGATGGCGGCCCTGTCGCCTCACACGCCGGTGATCGGCGTCGAGCCGCGGCACTACAACGACACCCAGCTGTCCCTCGCGGCCGACGAGCGGCTGACCCATGCCCCCGCCCCCGGCACGATCTGCGATGCCCTGATGACCGACCGCCCGGGCGAGCTGACCTTCCCGATCAACCGCCGTCTCGACCGCATCGAGACCGTCTCCGACGCCGAGGTCGCCGAGGCCGTCCGCTACGCCTTCCGCGCGCTCAAGCTGGTCGTGGAGCCCGGCGGCGCCGTGTCGCTGGCCGCCCTGCTGGCCGGCAGGATCCAGGCCCGCGACCGCACCACCGCCGTCGTCCTGTCCGGCGGCAATGTCGACCCGTCCCTGTTCGCCTCCATCATCGAAGACCGCTTCACCCCCATCGCCTGAGCCGGAGCCTGCCCGCATGAGCCGCACCGAACGCAAGGGGACGCCCACGCCCGTCGCCGACCTGCCCGGGCTGATCGGACGGGAGATCGGCGTCAGCCGCTGGATCACCGTCGACCAGGCCCGCATCGACGCCTTCGCCGAGGTCACCGAGGACCGGCAGTTCATCCACATCGATCCGGAGGCGGCGAAGGCCACCCCCTTCGGCGGCACGATCGCCCACGGCTTCCTGACCCTCGGCCTGCTCTCGGCCATGACTTACGACGCCGTGCCGCCGCTCGAGGGCGTGGTCATGGGCGTCAACTACGGCTTCGACAAACTGCGCTTCCTCGCCCCGGTTCGCGCCGGCTCCAATGTGCGAGGGCGGTTCAGACTACTGTCCGTCGAGGACAGGGGCGGCGGCCGCTGGCTGCTCAAGCACGAGGTCACGGTCGAGATCGAGGGCGCCGACAAGCCGGCCCTGATCGCGGAATGGCTGGGGATGCAGGTCGTCGGCTGAACCGTCGCCGACCAAGGGGAGATTACGCATGACCGAGGCCGCCGCCGCGCCGGACCACACCGTCGACCGCCGGGACCGGCTGGTCATCCTCGCCTCCTCGGTCGGGACGGTGATCGAGTGGTACGATTTCTACCTCTACGGCTCGCTGGCGGCGATCATCACAGCCCAGTTCTTCTCGGGCGTGAACGAAACCACCGGCTACATCTTCGCCCTGCTGGCCTTCGCGGCCGGCTTCGCGGTCCGCCCGTTCGGCGCCGTGGTGTTCGGGCGGCTGGGCGACCTGTGGGGGCGCAAGAACACCTTCCTCGTGACCATGATGCTGATGGGACTATCGACCTTCATCGTCGGCCTGCTGCCGCCCTACGCGGCCATCGGGATCGCGGCGCCGGTCATCCTCGTGGCCATGCGGCTGATCCAGGGTCTGGCGCTGGGCGGCGAATACGGCGGCGCGGCCACCTATGTCGCGGAACACGCCCCGCCCGGAAAGCGCGGCTTCTACACCTCCTTCATCCAGATCACCGCCACGGCCGGCCTGCTGCTGAGTCTGGTCGTCATACTCGGCGTCCGTTTCGCCGTCGGCGAGGAGGCCTTCGCCGCCTGGGGCTGGCGCATCCCCTTCCTCGTCTCGATCCTGCTGCTCGGCGTCTCCCTGTGGATCCGGCTCAAGCTCGACGAAAGCCCCGCCTTCCAGCGCATGAAGGCCGAGGGCCGGGGCTCGCGGAGCCCGCTGAAGGACAGCTTCGGCAAATGGCCCAACCTGAAGATCGTGCTGATCGCCCTCGTCGGCCTCACCGCCGGTCAGGCCGTGGTCTGGTATACTGGCCAGTTCTACGCCCTGTTCTTCCTCGAACGGGTGCTCAAGGTCGACGGCGCCCTGGTCAACATCCTCATCGCCACCGCCCTGCTGCTGGCCACGCCCTTCTTCGTCTTCTGGGGCTGGCTGTCAGACAGGGTTGGCCGCAAGCCGATCATCCTGACCGGCTGCCTGCTGGCGGCCCTGACATATTTCCCGCTGTTCCACGCCCTGACCGACGCGGCCAATCCCCGTCTCGGCGCGGCCGCCGCCAGCGCGCCGGTGACCGTCCACGCCGACCCCGACGACTGCTCATTGCAGTTCGATCCGATAGGCAAGCAGAAATTCACCAGCTCGTGCGATCTCGCCAAGGCGTATCTGGCGAAGGCGGGCGTCCCCTATCAGAACGCCGAGGCGCCCGCGGGCGCGGCGGCCGAGGTGCGGATCGGCGACCTGACGGTGCCAAGCTTCCACAGCATCATCGCCGAGGACGTCCAGTTCACCATGCCGAGCGGTGCCATCACCCGCGCCGAGTTCACCGCCCGCAAGGCGGCGTTGGAGAGCGAACTCGGCGCGGCCCTGACCGCCGCCGGCTATCCGGGGAAGGCGGACAGCGCCCTGGTCAACAAGCCGCTCGTGGTGGCGATCCTGTTCCTGCTCGTCTTCTACGTCACCATGGTCTACGGCCCGATCGCCGCCGCACTGGTCGAGATGTTCCCGACCAATATCCGCTACACCTCGATGTCGTTGCCCTATCACATCGGCAACGGCTGGTTCGGCGGCTTCCTGCCGACCGTCTCCTTCGCCATGGTCGCCGCCACGGGAAACATCTACTTCGGCCTCTGGTACCCGGTGGCGATCGCTGTGCTGACGGCCGTGGTCGGCTTCCTGCTGGTCCGCGAAGGCAAGGACGTGGACATCCACGCCTGAGGCGATCAGCCCCCGCCGATCCCCTCGATCACCCGCCCGGAGCCCTCGCAGGTCGGGCACGGCCGGTCGCCCACCAGCCCCGTGCCGTTGCAGCCGGGGCAGATGTTCTCGCCGGTGCCGGGCGTGCCGGGCGCGGCCTCGTCGCCGGGTGCGGGGGTGAGGGGGACTTCCGTCATCCGCCGGTAACGCACCGGCGGCGGAGAGGGTTCAGCCATCATCCCCGACGGTCCGGCGCAGTCCCTTGCACTCGCCGAAGTCAATTACACCTACAGCGCCACAATCTCTCGAAGGGTTGGCCTATCAGTTCCCAGCCCCTTCCTATGTAGGCGTAGGAGATGGCGTTTGGCTGACCCTGCTCGGGCGGACCAAAAACCGTCGCGGCGGGCCTGCCATTCTCGGATTGCAAGGTCACTAGAAGCCCAGACGCCCTATCGCCATTGAGAAAAACCCAGTGATTGCGGAGGAACTCTGTGATGCTGGTGAGGTGGTTTTCAACGATCTCAAACCATCCATCCGTTTCGTCGTGAAGCAGCTTTTTCAGGGACAGCCGATGCAAGTAGGCTCCCGAAACGCCCCATATCCTGTTGAGACGATCCGGATTCAGCGTCGAGGCCGTCTGCGTCGAGATAGTCAGGGTTTCCCCCTGAGAAACGTCCCCAACGCACTCCGGATAGAAGTATTCGTTTTGTCGGCGCAGTTCCGCAAAGATGGACCGAGGCTCGTAGGTTTTCGCTAGCTTGCGGAAGAGGGCTTCGTCGGCCCGTAGTGCCAAAAGGGCCATAGCCAGAAGTTCACAGATCTGGCGAAGCTGAAGATAGCAAATCTCTCTCGCAATGCCTGGGTGCTGCTCGGAATTTCGGTACGACCCAATGAATCCCGCTCTACCGGAAATTTCCTGCATCATATTCAAATAGAAGACGATGCCGTCCTGTCGGGTAGCTGGATAAGGGGCGACGGCCACCTCAGCTTTCCCCCAAACACCTCAGCGCCACTTCCAGGTTCCGCAGGCCGTCCTCGCCCGTCACCGCCGGCGGCTCGCCGGTGCGGATGGCGTGGGCGAAGGCTTCGAGCTCCTTCTTCAGCGGCTCGGCGGGCCAGCTGTTGACGGCGCGGGTCTGGTAGGAGCCATCGGCCTGCTGGCCGAAATATTCGGTGACCTGGCGGGTGATCAGGTCGGCGACCACGAACCGGTTCAGGGTGGCGACCTGGAGGGTGCGCACCTTGTAGGGGGTGACCCAGTTGGTGGTGATGTGGGCGATGGTTCCGTTCTCGAGCCGGAACTGCAGCAGGGCGGTATCCTCGCGCTCGGCGCGGGTGCGGGCCAGCTGCGGCTGGACCTCGGCGATCTCGCTATCGGTCAGGTGGCGGATGATGTCGATGTCGTGGACCGCCAGGTCGATAACCACCCCGACCTCGCCCATGCGCGGCGGGAACGGGCCGACGCGGGTGATCTGGATGGAGATGATGTCGTCGCCGTCGATGGCCCGCTTGACCGCGTCGACGGCCGGATTGAAGCGCTCGACCTGGCCGACCATCAGCACCCGGCCGTTGGCTTTCGCCGCGTCGATCATGCGCCGGGCGTCGGCCAGCGAGGCGGCGATCGGCTTCTCGACCAGCACGTGGACGCCCTTCTCCAGCAGGGCCACCGACAGGTCGGCATGGTGCCGGTTAGGGGTCGCCACCACCGCCGCGTCCAGCCCGGCGTCGACGAAGGCCTCCGCCGCGGTCACCGCGCTCGCGCCATAGGCGGCGGCGACGCCCTCGGCCGTCCCGGCGTCGGGATCGAAGACATGGGTCAGTTCGACGTCGCGGATATCCGACAGCACCCGGGCGTGGTTGCGCCCCATGACGCCGGCGCCGGCGACCCCGAACTTCAGCACGGACTGGTGGGTGGTCATGCGGATCAGCCCTTGAAGGACGCGACGGCGGCGATGATGCGGTCCTGCGTCGCCTCGTCGAGGTCGGAATGCATCGGCAGGCTGATGACCCGGTCCTTGAGCCGTTCCGTCACCGGCAGCCCCTGGGGCCCGCGCGGATACATCTCATAGGCCGGCTGCAGGTGCAGCGGGATCGGATAATAGACCGCCGTCGGCACGCCCTGTTCCTTCAGATGCGCCGCCAGCCCGTCCCGGTCGTCGTGCTCGATGGTGTACTGGGCCCAGTTGGAGACATTGCCCGCCGGCACGTCGGGAACCGCCGCCACATGCGGGCGCAGGCCCTCGTTGTAGCGGGCCGCGATCCGGTTGCGCCACTCGATCTCCTGACCGAACACCTTCAGCTTCTCGATCAGCACCGCCGCCTGGATGGTGTCCAGCCGGCTGTTCAGCCCGATGCGCATGTTCAGGTATTTGGGGTCGTGCTCGAAGCTGCGGTCCTTCAGGTCCAGCGCCACCGCCTTGCCGTGCACCCGGATCGAGTCGATCAGCTGGGCCAGGTCGTCGTCATTGGTCAGAACCGCCCCGCCGTCGCCATAGCAGCCCAGCGGCTTGGCCGGGAAGAAACTGGTGGTGGTGATGTCGGCCCACTCCAGCGGATGCTTGCCGTCGATGGTGCAACCGAAGCCCTGGGCGGAATCGCAGATCAGCTTGAGCCCGTGCCTGTCGCAGATCGCCTTGATGGCCGGATAGTCGGCGGGCTGGCCGAACAGGTCGACGGCGATGACCACGCGCGGCTTCAGCCGGCCTTCCTTCAGCGTCGCCTCGATGGCCGCCTCCAGATGGGCGGGGTCCATGTTGTAGGTCCCGGCGTCGACATCGATGAACACCGGCTCGGCGTCGAACCACGGCACGATCTCGGCCGTGGCGGCGAAGGTGAACGACGGCACGAACACCGCGTCGCCCCGCCCGATCCCCCACGCCATCAGCGGCAGGGCCAGGGCGTCGGTGCCGTTGGCGCAGCCCAGCGCGTGCTTCGCCTGACCGAAGGCGGCCAGATCGGCCTCGAACTGGCGCACCTGCGGTCCCATCACCCAGGCGCCGCCGACCACGGCGGCCTGCACGGCCGCCTCGATGGCGCCGTTCAGCCGCAGGCGCTGGGCCTGGAGATCGATGAAGGGAAGGGTCATTCCGGGCGGTCTCCGTTCGCGCGGTCGGGCCGCGCCGGGGTGGCGCTCCCTAGCAAATCGCTCCCCGCGAAGCCAAATCCCGCGGGGTCACTTCCCGTGACGGGTTGCAACGAAGCGGCGCGGCGCCGTATGCGGCCATCATGACATCCGGCGTTCCCGCCGTCTTCCTCGATCGCGACGGCGTCCTGATCGAGGACACCGGCTACCCCCATCTCGAAGAGCACCTGCGCTTCATCCCCGGCGCCTGCGAGGCCGTGCGCCGCCTGAACCAGCTCGGCTATCTGTGCGTCGTCGTCACCAACCAGTCCGGCGTCGCCCGCGGCCTGTTCAGCGAAGACCAGATGAAGGCCTTCAACGCCCTGCTGGTGCGGCGCATGGCGGCGCAGCAGGCGGTGATCGGCGCGGTCTACGCCTGCCCCTTCCACGCCGAGGCGCTGGACGAGCGCTACCGCCACCCGGACCACCCCGACCGCAAGCCCAACCCCGGCATGATCCTGCGCGCCATCGACGAGCGCCGCATCGACCCGGCCCGTTCCTTCCTCATCGGCGACCAGCCTTCCGACCTCGAGGCCGCCCGCCGCGCCGGCATCCCCGGCTTCCGCTTCGAGGGCGGAAACCTCGATCGTTTCGTAAAAGACCTCCTCGGCCATTGATGGAATTCGTCCGGCGGTGAATTACTCCGGCCAGACTCCGGAGCCCCGCATGACCGAGACCTTCGCCGACCGCCGCTGGACCAGTCCGGACGGGCTCTGCCTGTACGCGCGCGACTACGCCGCCGCTTCCGGCCCGGCGAAGCTGCCGGTGATCGCCATCCACGGCCTGACCCGCAACTCGGCGGACTTCGAGGCCATCGCCCCGCTGATCGCCCAGAGCGGCCGCCGGGTATTGGCCATCGACGTGCGCGGCCGCGGCCTGTCGGACCGCGCCCCCGATCCGATGACCTACCAGCCCCAAAGTTACGCCCACGATGTGTTGGCCCTGCTGGAGCAGGCCGGGATCGCCCGCGCGGTCTTCCTCGGCACCTCCATGGGCGGGCTGATCACCATGGCCTTGGCCGCCATCCGCTCGAAGGTCATCGCCGCCGCCATCCTCAACGACGTCGGCCCCGAGGTGGCGAAGGAAGGCCTGGCGCGCATCGCCGCCTATTCCGGTCAGCCGGTCGACACTCCGACCTGGGCCGACGCCGCCGCCTATTCGCGACGAATCAACGAGGTCGCCTTCCCGCACTACACCGACGCCGACTGGGACGCCTTCGCCCGCCGCACCTTCAGGATCGGGACCGAGGGGGCGCCGGTGCTGAACTACGACCCTGACATCGCCGTGCCTATCAGGGCCGCCGGCCCCAGGGCGCTGGTCCCCAATCTGTGGCCGATGTTCAACCGCCTCGCCAAGGCGCGCCCGGTGCTGCTGGTGCGCGGCCAGACCTCCGACCTGCTCAGCGAGGCCATCGCCGCGAAGATGCGCAAGCGCGCTCCGAAGATGGACTACGTCGAGGTCCCCGGCGTCGGCCACGCCCCCATGCTCGACGAGCCCGAGGCCAAGGCGGCGATCTTCCCGTTCCTGGGGGAACTGCCCTAGGCGTCCGGAACGTTCGCTTCCAGCTCGTCCAGCCAGACCCGGGCCGTGCTGTCCGACGGCGCCCGCCAGTCGCCGCGGGGGCTCAGCGAGCCGCCGGTGACTACCTTCGGCCCGTTGGGCAGGGCCGAGCGCTTGAACTGGGACGTCTGGAAGAAGCGGACGAGGAATTTCCGCAGCCAGTGTTTGATGGTCGCGAGGTCGTATTCGATCTTCTCGTCGTCCGGCGTGCCCGCCGGCCAGTCGCCGCGCGAGGCGTCCTTCCACGCCTCGTGGCACAGATAGGCCACCTTCGACGGCTTCAGCCCGAAACGGGTGACGTAGAACAGGAAGAAGTCGTTCAGCGCATAGGGCCCGACCGTCCCCTCGGTCGACTGGATCCTGCCGTCCTTCGCCGGCACCAGCTCCGGTGAAATTTCGGTGCCGAGGATGCCGCGCAGGATCGGGACCACGTCCTCCCCCACGACCGCCCGGTCGGCCACCCAGCGGATCAGGTGCCGCATCAGAGTCTTCGCCACGCCGCCGTTGACGTTGTAGTGGCTCATGTGGTCGCCGACGCCGTAGGTGGCCCAGCCCAGCGCCAGTTCCGACAGGTCGCCGGTGCCCAGCACGAAGGCTTGGTTCTGGTTGGCCAGCCGGAACAGATAGTCGGTGCGCAGTCCCGCCTGCACGTTCTCGAAGGTGATGTCGTGCACCGGCTCGCCCCTGGCGAACGGATGGCCGATGCCCTCCAGCATGGTCGTGGCCGTCGGCCGGATGTCGATCTCGGCGCCGGTGATCCCCAGCGCCTTCATCAGCGCCCAGGCATTGGACTTCGTCCCCTCGGAGGTCGCGAACCCCGGCATGGTGTAGCCGAGGATGCCGCTCCTCGGCAGGCCCAACCGGTCGAAGGCGCGGCAGGCCACCAGCAGGGCGTGGGTCGAATCCAGCCCGCCCGAGACGCCGATGACGATCCGCTCGCCATTCGTCGCCTTCAGCCGCCGCATCAGCCCCTGCACCTGGATGTTGAAGGCCTCGAAACAGTCCTGGTCCAGCCGCGCCGGATCGTCCGGCACGAACGGGAAGCGATCGAGGGGGCGGATCAGGTCGCCGGCCGCCGCCGTCTCCCGGGCGTCGAACAGGACCCGCTCGAACAGGTATCCGTCCAGCTCGTCCCGCGCGCAGTCGGCGAAGGTGCCGTTGCGCAGCCGGTCCAGGCCGATCCGCTCGACGTCGATGTCGGCCACGGTCAGATGGCTCTCCAGCGCGAAACGCTCCCCGTCCGCCAGCCGGGCGCCCAGCTCGTGGATCGTCGCCTGCCCGTCCCACGCCAGGTCGGTCGTGCTCTCGCCCCAACCCGAGGCCGCGAACACATAGGCCGCCATGGCCCGCGCCGACTGGCTGGCGCACAGCAGGGCCCGCTCGTCGGCCTTGCCGATTACGATGTTCGAGGCCGACAGGTTGAGCAGGATGCGCGCGCCCGACAGCGCCTGCCGCGTCGACGGCGGCAGCGGGGCCCAGTAGTCCTCGCAGATCTCGACCCCAAACACGAAGCCCGGCCGGTTCGGGGCCTCGAACACCAGGTCGACGCCGAACGGCGCCTCCTCGCCCGCCACGGTCAGGTCGCCGTCGCGGCTCGACACGTCGCCGCCCGCCGAGAACCAACGCTTCTCGTAATACTCCCGATAATTGGGCAGATACGTCTTGGGGATGACCCCCAGAATGCGCCCGTTCCCCAGAACCACGGCGCAGTTGTAGAGCCGGTCCTCGCGCCGCAGCGGCGCCCCGATCACGACCACCACGCCCGTCTCCGCCGTCACCGGCGCCAGCCGCCCGACCTGCCGTTCGACCTCGTCCAGCAGCGCCCCCTGCATGACCAGGTCGTCGATGGCGTAGGCGCTCAGGGACAGCTCCGGGAACACCAGCAGGTCCACGCCTCGCTCGCCCGCCTGCCGGATCAGCGCCATGTGCTCGTCGGCGTTGGCCACGGGGTCTGCGGTGTGCACCACCGGCGTCGCCGCCGCGACGCGGACGAAGCCGTGGGTGGTGGGCGAATGGAATGCGTCGGTCTTGGCCATCTCTTGATCCGCTCATCCCGACGAAAGCCGGGACCCAGTCCTGTCCAGCATTGCGCGGCTGGACCGCGACTTATGCTCATATAGGCGCAAACTGTTGATCCAAGAACGCCCCAACCACCGCCGTCACCCTCGGGCTTGACCCGAGGGTCAGACCGTCGGTGCTCCGCCGAGACCGACGCGAGCGCGATCGCCGGGCCGCCCCGGCCGCACAGCCCGGCCCCACGTCTGATCCTCGGATCAGGTCCGAGGATGACGGCGGGGGGCGGGAGGGCGCGAGATCGCGTGACGCGCCCGCTTCGCCCCGCTAAAGCCAACCCATGAACGACGCGCCGAAAAAGGGCTGGCTGTCCCGCCTGACGGAGGGCCTCTCCCGCTCCTCCAAACAGATGACCGAGCAGGTCGTCGCCGCCTTCGTCAAGGAACCCCTCTCCGAGGCCGCCCTCGAGGGGCTCGAGGAGCATCTGCTTGAATCCGACCTCGGTCCGGCTGCGACCGACCGCATCGTGGCCCGTTTCCGCGAGCTGCGCTTCGGCGCCGGGGCGAACGAGCGCGAGGTCAAGGAGGCGCTGGCCGAGGCCGTCGCCGCCGAACTGGTCGGCCACGAGGCCCGCTACGAGCCGCTCGACGGCCCCCGCCCCTTCGTCACCCTGTTCGTCGGCGTCAACGGCTCCGGCAAGACCACCACGCTCGGCAAGATCGCCGCCGAGCTGACTGGCCGGGGCGCCAGGGTCATGATCGTGGCCTGCGACACCTTCCGCGCCGCCGCCCGCGAACAACTCAAGGTCTGGGCCGAGCGCGCCGGCGCCACCTTCGAGAGCCGCCGCGACGGGGCCGACCCCGCCGGCCTCGCCTTCGACGCCTACACCCGGGCGAAGGCGGAAGGGTTCGACGTCGTCCTGATCGACACCGCAGGCCGGCTGCAGAACAAGCAGCAGCTGATGGACGAACTGCTCAAGATCGTTCGTGTGCTCAAGAAGATCGACCCGGAGGCCCCACACGAGACGCTTCTGGTGCTCGACGCCACGGTCGGCCGCAACGCCTTGGCGCAGGAGCAGATTTTCGGCCGCACCGCCTATGTCTCCGGCCTCGTCATGACCAAGCTCGACGGCACCGCCCGCGGCGGCGTCCTCGTCCCCGTCGCCCACGCCTCCGACGCCCCGATCAAGCTGATCGGCGTCGGCGAGGGCGTCGAGGATCTGCAACCCTTTGACGCCCGGGCCTTTTCACGGTCGCTGGTGGGACTCGAGGACTGACGCATGAGCGAGCCCGAAATCACCCCCGCCCCGGCGCAGAAGGAGTCGAACCTGCGCCAGCTGGTCGACTTCGGCGGGTTGGTCGCCTTCGGCCTGGCCTTCCTGTTCTTCCGCCTGCGCGGCGTCGAGGGCGACGACGCCCTGGTCAACGCCACCTGGTTCCTCGTCGCGGGGTCCGCCGTCGGCGTCGCGGTCGGTCTGATCGTCGAGAAACGGCTGGCCCTGCTGCCGCTGATCGTCGGCGGTTTCGCCCTCGTCTTCGGCCTGCTGACCCTGCTCACCGGCGACGGCCTGTGGGTCAAGCTCAAGGTCACCATCCTCAACGCCTCGCTGACGGTCGCCCTGCTCGGCGGTCTGGCCATGGGCAAGCAGCCGCTGAAGGCCCTGCTCGGCAGCGTCATCCCGATCAACGACCGGGCCTGGCGCATTCTGACGATTCGCTACGGCGTCTTCTTCGCCTGCGTCGCCCTCACCAACGAGCTGGTCCGCAGCGAGGCGCTGGTCGCCTGGGCGGCCGAACGCATCGGGCGCGGCGACGTCGATCCGGCCGACGTCTGGGTCAGCTTCCGCGGCGTGCTGTGGATCGCCTCCTCGGTGTTCGGCCTGTCCCAGATCCCGCTGATCCTGCGCAACCTGACCTCGACCGACAAACCGGTCGACCCCATGGCCCCCGCCGAACCCGACCGCGCCCCCTGAGGGCGGCCTTGGCCGCACCCGGACCGTTCGTCGTCAAACCGTAAAGCGCGGCTGCTACCCCTGCGGTGAAGCCGAGGGGATACGGTCGATGGTCAAGTCCAGCAGCAAAACCCGCCGCGCAGGCCTCGCCGCCTCGCCCAGCCACCTGATGCACCGCGCCCTGCAGCTGGCGCTCGACATCTACGCCGAGGAGACGGGCCCCGATGGCCCGACCCAGCGCCAGTTCGCCGTGCTCGAGGCAGTGTCGCACAGGTCCGGTCTGACCCAGACCGATCTGGTCCGCGCCACCGGCATCGACCGCTCGACCCTCGCCGATCTCGTCGCCCGCATGACCACCAAGGGGCTGCTGGAGCGGGAGCGCTCGACCCTCGACGCCCGCGCCAAGGCGGTCCGCCTGTCGGCCGCCGGCGAAGCCGCGCTGCAGGCCGCCCGCCCCCGGGTCGAGGCCGCCGACAAACGCATTCTCGCCCTCCTGCCGAAGGCGAAGCGCGACAGCTTCCTCGCCCGCCTCGCCGACCTCGCCGGCGTCGCCGACGCGGCCCCCGAAAAGGCGAAGGCGGAGGCCAAGGCCGCGAAGAAGGCCGCCAAACTGGCGAAGAAGGCGGCCAGGGCGGAGAAGCCGAAGAAGCTGAAGGTCGTCGAACCGGCCTGACCCGTCCTTCTCCCCTTGGCGCCGCGTTCCTAGTCCATCAGCTGCTGCGCCAGATACACATAGTGCCGGGCCCAGCGCCGGGCGTTCGCCACCGGATCGGCGTCGTTCGAATGCCCGCCCGCCGTCTCCTCGTAATAGAGGTGGTCGTGGCCCATCTCGGCCAGCCGCGCCGCGAATTTGCGCGCATGGCCCGGATGCACCCGGTCGTCGCGGGTGTTGGTCGTGATGTAGACGCGCGGATACTCCGCATCCGGACGAAGCTGCTGATAGGCCGAATAGCGGGCGATGAAGGCCGCCTCTTCCGGGATGCGCGGGTCGCCGTATTCGCCGATCCACGACGCGCCCGCGGGCAGCTCGTGATAGCGCAGCATGTCGATCAGCGGACTCTCGATCACCGCTGCATTGATCAGCTCCGGATGCTGGGTCATCATCACCGAGGTCAGCACCCCGCCGTTCGAACGGCCGTAGATGCCGGTCCGGCCCGGGCTGGTGATGCCCCGCCGGTGCAGGTCGGCGGCCACGGCGGCGAAGTCGTCGAAGGCCAGCTGGCGATCCTCCTTCAGCACGCTCTGGTGCCACTCCGGCCCGAACTCGCCGCCGCCGCGGATATTGGCTTGGACGAAGACGCCGCCGTTCTCCAGCCATAGCTTGCCCATCTCGGGCTTGTAGGCGGGCGGGAACGAAACCTGGAAGCCGCCGTAGCCAAACAGGATGGTCGGGGCCGTCCCGTCCATGGCCATGTCGCGCGGCCGGGTCACGAAATAGGGGATCTTCGTTCCGTCCGACGACGTGGCCTCGAACTGCTCGACGACATGGGTCGAGGCGTCGAACTTGGCGGGGGCGGAGCGGAGAGCTTCCGGAGCCGTCGCAGTCGGCTCGAGCAGCGCCAGCGTCGTCGGCGTCAGGAAGCCCTGTGATGAAACGAACACCCGGCGCGATTTCTTGGACGAGTCGCCGAGGCTCACGGCGCTGTTCTCCGCGACCGCGATGTCCGAGGCCTGCCATACCCGGGTGCGATCGGGGACTGTGGCGGCGCCGAACTGGAACCGGATCAGGCGTCCCACGACGTTGTCGGAGATCGCCGCGACCACCGCGCCGTCGGAGATATCCTTGCCGACGATGGCGACATCCTGAAGCGATTGCCGTGGGCCGGGAGTGAAGATCACGTCCGGTTCGGCATGGGCGTTGATGCCCGGGCTGGCGCCGTCCGCGAGCGCCTCGAGCCGTGGGGCCAACAGGGAGCCCGGCGCGATCTCCCGACCCATCCAGGACCAGGGTTGGTCGTTTGAGATAATCAGACGATCCCCGAGAGTGCCGTAGACCGATACCCTTTCCGGCAGGTTCAGCTTGACCGTCCGGCCGTCGACCCAGCGCCAGGTTTCGGCGCGGAAGGTGTCCAGCGGGCGGTGGAACAGCACCGCCTCGATCCGCCCGTCCTTGTCGCGAAACACGCTCGGGCTCACCCCATAGCCGCCGTCGCCGATGTCGCCACGATAGACTTCCGTCGCCTGCGCCAGCGTCTGGCCGCGCTTCAGCGCCTTGACGATGAAGGGGTAGCCGCTCTCCGTCAGCGTGTTCGGGCCGAAGTCGGTGGCCACCAGAAGGGTGTCGCGGTCCAGCCATTCCAGCCGGTGCTTGCCCTCGGGCAGGATGAAGCCGTCCTCTACCCACAGCCCCGTCGTGGTGTCGAACTCCCGCACCACCACCGCGTCCTTGCCGCCGTCCGACAGGCTGATCAGGCAGCGGGTCTCGTCCGGCGCCAGGCAGTCCGCGCCCTTCCACACCCAGTCCCTGCCCTCGGCCCTGGCGAGGGCGTCGATGTCGAGCAGGGTCTGCCACTGCGTGTTGTCCGACCGGTACGAGTCCAGGGTCGTCCGCCGCCAGATCCCCTTCGGATTGGCCGCGTCCTGCCAGAAATTCCCGATACCCTCGCCGAGGAAGCTCGGCGACGGAATCCGGTCGGTGGCCGACAGGATGTCGAACGCCTGCTGGCGGAAGGTCTCGTAGCGCCGGTCGCCCTCCAGCGCCGCCAGCGCCTTGCGGTTCGACTCCGCCACGAAGGCCATGGCCTCGGCGCCCTCGACCTCCTCCAGCGCCAGATGATCGTCGGCGGCCCGCACGCCGGCCGGGCTCAGGTCGGCCGGGAAGTGCGGCGGCGGGGCAGCCGGAGCCGGCTCCAGCGGCCCCTGCACCATGTCGGGCGCAAGGCCGTAGATCGGATCCTCGGCCGAACCCGCGGCGCAGCCGGCCAGCAGCAGCGCCGGGATAGCGGCGGTCAGAAGCAGACGATTCATTTCAGACTCCGGTCAGTCAGCCGCCGGCTGATCCATCAGCCGCCGGCTCAGATAGGTGTACTCCAGCGCGATCCGCCGGGCCGTCTCCTGCAGGTTGGCGCCCGCCGCGTGACCCCCGTCGGTGTTCTCGTAGAACAGCACCGGATAGCCCAGCTCCTCCAGACGCGCCGCCGCCTTGCGGGCGTGGCCCGGATGCACCCGGTCGTCCTTGGTCGAGGTGTGGATGAACACCTCCGGATAGGGCTGGCCCGCGCGCAGGTTCTGATAGGGGGAATAGCGCTCGATCCACGCCCGCTCCTCGGGCACGTCCGGGTTGCCGTATTCCGCGATCCACGAAGCCCCGGCCAGCAGCTTGTGGAAGCGCAGCATGTCGAACAGCGGCACCTGGATGACCGCGCCGTTGATCAGGTCCGGCCGCTGGGTCAGCATCGCTCCCATGAACAGCCCGCCCTGCGAGCCGCCCATCACCCCGAGCCGCGGCTGCGAGGTTATGTTTCGGGCGATCAGGTCCATGGCCACGGCCTGGAAATCCTCGTGCGAGCGCTGGCGGTTCTCCTGCAGCGCCGCCTGGTGCCAGCGCGGCCCGAACTCGCCGCCGCCGCGCGTATTGGCGATGACGTAGACCCCACCCCGCTCCAGCCACAGCTTGCCGACGGTGGCCGAATAGCCCGGCAGCAGCGAGCTCTGGAAGCCGCCGTAGCCGTACAGCAGGGTCGGGTTCGAGCCGTCCATCGGCATGTCGCCCTTGTGGACGACGAAATATGGAATCTTCGTGCCGTCGGCCGAAGTCGCCTCGAACTGCTCGACGACCATGCCGGTGGCGTCGAACTTGGCCGGCAGCGACTTGACCACGTCCGCCGAGCCCGCCGCCGCGTCCGCGAGATACAGGCTGGACGGGTTCAGATAGCCGGCCACGCTGACGAACACCTTGTCGTCGCGCTCGCTGGCCGAACCGACGCCGACCGTCACATTCTGCGGCAGGTCCAGCCGGGTCCGGCTCCACTCGCCGGCCGGGTTCGGCTCATAGACATAGACCGAGCCGCGCACGTTCTCGTACAGCGCCACGACCAGCTTGTTGCGGGTCGCGGTCAGGCCTTCGATGGCCTCGCGCTCGCCCGGCCGGATGACCAGCTGGGCCGGCGTCGCCGGATCGGCCAGCCAGCGCTCGAGGTCCCAGGCGATGACGTCGCCGGTGCGGAATTCCTGCCCGGACGGCGCGGTCCAGTCCTGATCGGTCGTGACCACCATCTGGCCGCGCACCAGGGCGTTGATGTTCGACTTGGCCGGCAGCTCCAGCTTCGTGGTTGAGCCGTCGGCGTTGAGCCGGTGCGTCTCGCCTTCGTAGAAGCTGACGCCCCGGTTGATCAGCGTCGCCTTCACCACCCCGTCGGCGTCGCGCAGGGTGTAGCCCGACACCGACACGTCGGTCGGCTGGCCGGTGAACACCGTCGTCGCCTGATCCAGCGTCTGGCCGCGCTTCAGCACCTTGACCAGCATCGGATAGCCCGAGCTCGTCATCGTGCCCGGCCCGAAATCGCGCGCCACCAGCAGGGTGTCGGCGTCGACCCACGACGCCCCGCCCTTGGATTCCGGCAGCACGAAGCCGTCCTCGACAAAGGTCTTCGTGGCCCGGTCGAACTCGCGCACCGTCACCGCGTCCTTGCCGCCGTCCGACAGCGAGATCAGGCAGCGGGTCTCCTCGGGCGGCAGGCAGGTCGCGCCCTTGTAGACCCAGTTCTTGCCCTCGGCCGCCGCCAGGGCGTCGATGTCCAGCACCGTCTCCCACTGCGGATCGGCCGAGCCGTAGCTGTCCAGCGTCGTGGTCCGCCAGACGCCGCGCACATGCGTCGCGTCCTGCCAGAAATTGTCGATCGTTCCGTCGTGGTTGAAGCCCGGCGACGGGATGCGGTCGCGCGACTGGACGATCTCCAGCGCCTGCGCGTGCAGGGTCTCGTAGCGCGGGTCGCCGCGCAGCACGCCCAGCGAGCGCTCGTTGTGTTCGTTGACCCAGGCCATGGCCCGCTCACCGTCGACCTCTTCCAGCCACAGATACGGGTCGGTCGCGTCCGAGGTCGCGAACCCTCCGCCGCCGGAAACCTCGGCAGCGGCGGGGGCGGGCATGCTTTGGGCCATGGCGGCGCTCGACAGGGCTGTGGTGGCGAGAAGCGCGGCAAGCGCGGCGGTGCGGATCATATGGCGTTGGCCCCTCAAGTAGCGCGAAGCGCGATAGGGGCCCCGGAGAGTCCCCGACAGTTGGTCGGCCGGCACCTTACCCGGCGAACGCCCCGTCACAAGGCGGCGCGCGGCGAGGTTACGGTTTTGTCATTTGAGGGTGAGGCGACAGGCGCCTGTCGACCCCCCTCCTCAGTGATGCCCCTCGTCCGGGATGCACAGCGTCTCGCCGCAGGCCTTGCAGTGCACCGCGTCGGGATCGTGCTTCTGCAGGCCGCAGACCGGGCAGGGAAACCTGACCTTGTGCGGCCGCACCAGCGTCTGGGCCAGACGCAGGAACAGGGTGATCCCCGTTAGCATGATGATGATCGACAACAACCGCCCCCATGCGCCCGGCAGGGTGATATCGCCGAAGCCGGTAGTGGTCAGGGTCGTGACGGTGAAATAGAGGGCGTCCAGATAGCCCGTCAGGCCCGGATGGTCGTTGCGGAAGGTGGCGTAGACGAAGCCCGTGGCGACGAAGACGAAGGTCACCAGCGCGGCCATCGCCCGCGTCACCTCCTCCACCCGGGTGTCGTCGAACCTGCGCCCGACCGTGCGCCAGAAGAAGTCGGAACTCAGCAGCGTCCACAGCCGCAGCATGCGCAGGAAGCCAAAATTGTACAGCGACTGCGGGAACAGCAGGGTGGCGAGAATGAACAGGTCGACCCAGGTGGTGGGCTTCTTCAGCCAGTCCTTGATGTCCGTATAGGCCAGGGCCCGGCCGGTGAGGTCGGCCATCAGCGCCACGGCGACGATGGCGTCGACGACGTAGAAGGCCCAGCCCGCCTCGCGCAGGATCGGCGCGGCGAGGAAGAAGCCGATGATGGCGAAATCGACGACGATGACCGCCAGCCGGAAGCGCACGGCCAGCGGCGACGAGCCGTGGTAGAGGTAACGCAGCCGGGCCCTCAGCCGCAGGCCCTCGGCCTTCGGAACGGTCTCGGTCTCGGGTCGGGAGCGGCTCATGGCCCAGCGATAACGCGCGTCGCTCGCGCAAGGAACCGGCAAGGCCTATATCGCCTCCAATGAACCGTCCTTTCGTCCGCATGAACGGCGCCGGCAACGACTTCGTGGTCGTCAACGCGCTCGAGACGCCGTTCGCGCCGACGGCCGACCAGGTGCGCGCGATCGCCGACCGCGAACACGGTCAGGGCTGCGACCAGCTGATCGCCATAGAACCGTCCGATGCCGCCGACGCCTTCATGCGCGTCTGGAACGCCGACGGCGGCCAGGTCGAGACCTGCGGCAACGCCCTGCGCTGCGTCGGCTGGCTGCTGATGCAGTCGACCGGCAAGGACTCGGTCGTCATCGACACCCTGGGCGGCCCGACCACGGCGACCCGCGCCGGGGATCACCGGGTGCGCGTCGACATGGGCGCTCCCGCCACCGACTGGAGCGAAGTCCCGCTGGCCGAGGAGATGGACACCCGCGGCATCGAGCTTCAGGTCGGCCCCATCGACGCGCCGCTGCTGCACACCCCCGGCGCGGTCTCGATGGGCAATCCGCACGTAGTCTTCTTCACCGACCGCCAGGACGACGCCTTCGTGCGCGGCTCCGGCTCGCTGGTCGAGCACCACCCGCTGTTTCCCGAGGGCGTCAACGTCGGCTTCGCCCATGTGCTGGCTCCCGACCGCATCCGCCTGCGCGTCTGGGAGCGCGGCGCCGGCCTGACCAGGGCCTGCGGCACCGGCGCCTGCGCCGCCCTCGTCGCCGCCGCCCGCCGCGGCCTGACCGGCCGCCACGCCGTCATCGAGGCCGACGGCGGCGAACTGGAGATCGACTGGGACGAGTCTTCGGGCCATGTCTTCATGACCGGCCCGATCGAGATCGAGGGCACGGGGACGCTGCGCTAGCCAGTCCGGGGGGAAGCAGATGGGCAGAACGAGCATCGCGGCCGTCGCGGCGGCGCTGGCGCTGGGCGCCGCGCCTCTCCAGGCGCAGGAGGCGGCCGCCCCGCCGACCATCGCCGACTTCACCGCCGAGTCAGTGCTCTCGGACCCCGGCCTGTCGCCGTCCGGGCGGTATCTGGCCTTCATCCGCCGCGCCGGCGCCGTCCGGAATCTGTATGTGCACGACCTGCAGACCGGGACCGCGACCCCGGTGCTGGGCAGCACCGCCAACGAGGATTTCGGCGGCCAGTTCATCGACTGGTTTCGCTGGAAGGGCGAGGACCGCCTGATCGTCCGGATGACCCTTCTGGACATAGACCGGCACGGCGACCGGGCCGACGGCGAGATCCGCAACTGGCGCTACGGTCAGGGGCTTTTCTCGGTGGCTCGCGACGGCGGCGGCTTCATCGAGATCAAGCCGCCGTCGACGCGGGACGGCCGGCCCGGGCCGGTGCTGGACATGCTGCCCGACGATCCCGGCCATATCCTGATGACCTATGTCGAGAACGGACTCGATGTCGCCCGTATCGACGTCCTGACCGGCGAGGCGGAGCAGGTCGAGAACGGCGACCGCAACGCCCTCTCATACATCACCGACCGGGACGGGAAGATCGTCGGCCGCACGATGAGCCGGGGCGTGCTGGACAAGGTCCTCGTCATGGAGGCGCGCGGCGCGGACGGGCGCTGGACCGAGGTGTTCCGGCTCCGGAAGGACGAAATCCGGGACCTGCCGGACTACGCCTTCGTCGGGCCGGCCGAGGAACCCGGCCAGGTCTATGTGATCGTCAGGCCGGAAGATGACGCGCCCGAATCCGTCGCGGGGGTCCACATCTACGACTTCCGCACCCGGACGCTCGGACAGGCGATCTGGCGCGATCCGCAGTATGACGCCGCGGGCCTCGTGGTCGATCTTGAGACCAACGCCTTCCTCGGCGGCTGCAAGGTGGCCGACACCTTCCAGTGCGCCTTCGCCGATCCGGAGCGCGAGGCGGTGATGGCCAGCCTGCGCCGCCATTTCGACGAGGACGCCGGCGTCCGCATCCGGTCCCGGACCGACGACGGTGATCTCTGGGTCATCGAGGTCACGGCCCCTCACAATCCCGGAACCTTCTACCTGTACCGGGTCGCCGAAAAGCGTCTCGAGCCGATCGGCGACACCCATGCGGACCTGCCGGCGTCCGCGCTCGGCCGGGCCTTCCGCTATGACTACCTGGCCGCCGACGGAACCGCCCTGTTCGGCTACCTCACCCGGCCGGCCAACGACACCGGCGCCACCGCGCCCCTGATCGTCATGCCCCACGGTGGGCCGGAGGTGCGAGACCAGCTCACCTGGGACATGTGGGCGCAGTTCCTCGCCAGTCGCGGCTACCAGGTGTTCCAGCCCAACTTCCGCGGCTCGGCCGGCATGGGCCGGGACTTCGCCGTGGCGGGCTACGGCGAATGGGGCGGGCGGATGCAGGACGACATCACCGCCGGCGTCGACCAGCTGGTCCGCGAAGGCCTGGTCGACCGGTCGCAGGTCTGCATCCTCGGCGCCAGCTACGGCGGCTACGCGGCGCTTTGGGGCGGCGCGACCCAGAGCGACCTCTATCGCTGCGTCATCTCCGTCGCCGGCATCAGTGATCTGCCGGCCCTGATGGCCCACACCCGGCGCGTCAACGGCGAGGATTCCGACACCTACGCCTACTGGCTCCGTTCGATCGGCGACCCCGGCCGGGACCGCGAGCGGCTGGAATCCCGCTCGCCGGTCCGCCACGTCGAGGGCTGGCGCACGCCGACCCTGCTGATCCACGGGGCCGACGACGATCTGGTGCCCTACGACCAGTCGCGCGACATGGAACGCGCCCTCCGCCGCGTCGGCGCTGACGTGCGCCTGGTCGAGCTGGAGGACGAGGGCCACAACGCCTGGTCGACGAAGAGCGAGTCGCTGGTGCTGACGGAAATCGAGACCTTCCTGACCCGCCACCTCCCGGTGACCGGCCGCTAGACAGCCGTGCCGCTGTGCCGGCATTTCCCGGAATTATAGTCCGATAGTCACAAAACTCTCCCGCGCGATCAAAGACATCGCCTTTTCCCGAGGCGATCTGCCGTCCGCGTAGACGGGGGGCGTATAATCTCTCCATCCCGTCGGACGGGGAGGGCGTCGGATCCACGTTCTCGATGGCGGCGGGCTGTGGTCGAGCGATGAAGCCCGGGCGATGGAGAGTCCGGGGGTCCTCGCGGAGGTCGATGGATGGCCTCTGCTT
>Ga0196964_10000018_pt1:0-27500 | contig 223789 bp, 219 predicted proteins | sample S1_10metaG_FD_148615 | JGI IMG/M metagenome (GOLD analysis project Ga0196964, IMG submission 148615) | Soil microbial communities from Anza Borrego desert, Southern California, United States - S1_10 | ecosystem: Environmental > Terrestrial > Soil > Desert | place: USA: California...
CAGGTCGCCCCGCTTCAGGTGATCCAGACCCTCGCCCAGCGCCTCGACCACCAGCGCCTGCTCGCGGGCGGCGGCATCGGCGGCGGCCTGATTGCGCGCCCGCTCCGCCTCCACCACCTCGCGCTGGCGTTCCGCGGCGGCCGCCTCTTCCTCCATGCGGCTGACGATCAGAGCCTGCAGCGCCCCGACCGCCCGCCCAATGGCGCCGACCTCGTCGACCCGGTCCAAGCCGGAGAGCACGACGTCCGTCCGCCCCTCGGCGAGCGCCAGCATGCCGTCCGTCAACTCACGGATCGGTCTGACGATCGTGCGCAGTCCGATCACCGTCAGGCCCGCGCCGATCAGAAGACCTCCCCCCAGGGCGACCAGCATCAGAATGCGCGCCAGCGCCGCCTGCTGCTCCGCCTGCGCCTTGTCGGCGGCGGCCGCCGAGCCGATCACTTCGGCCGTCGCCTCCATGCGGTCCTCGAGGTCGACGAAACTGGCCTTGAAGGCGGCCAATCCCGCGGACGCCGCGGCGGCGTCGCGGCCCGCAAGACCGACGATGCGGCCGGCGGCCGCGATATAGGCCTCCAGCGGTTCCTGCACCTCCGCCAGCGCCGCCTGCACCTCGGGATCCCGCGCCAGGGTCCGGTTGGCCGCCAGGGCTTCCTTGAAGACGGTGCTGTGCTCGGTCAGCTCTTCCGAGACCTCGGACAGGACGATCCCGCTCTGCGGATCCGCCGAAAGAATGGCCGACAGCACGTCCGAGCGCAGCGCGTCGTGCATCATGTCGGCCTGCATGTGATTGCGCAGCACCTCCGCCGAGGCCGCCGAACGTTCGAGGGCTCCGCCGAGGGTGTCGGTCACCCACAGGCCGGCGCCGGCGATGGAGCCGCAGGCTACGAGAACGATCGCGCTCGCGGCGCCGACCTTGTTTCTGATGCTCTTGATCACGGCTTCCCCCGGCTATGCAGCCAGAAAGACCAAAACTGGTAAAAACGCCTTTCCGGAGCCATACGTAAAACTACGTATACAGTCGTCGACAAGCTACGCCGTCTCCGGTGGCCAGCTTTTTCGAAGACTTGAGTATATTGTCGAGTCTTTACTAAATTTTATCTTGAACTGCGGACTTGGTTGCTCGACTGCAAATGGAGGAGCGACCCTGTGAACACGACCGGCTTTCTGATCGCGGCCGCCGCGGCCACCTTTACCGGTGGAGCCGCCGCCGCCGACCACCAAGCGTCCGCCTGGCGCCACGGGATCGCCTACACGGCCGACGTGACGGGGGTCGTGGACGGCGGCCGGGATCGGACGGCGCGCTATCTCGACAACCTGAAACTGGACATCGACGGCGACCTGTCGCGGCTGACGGGCTGGCGCGGCGCGAATCTGCACATCTCGGTCCTCGCGAACAGCGGCGGCCAGCCGAACGACGCCGCGGGCGCCTTGCAGGGGGTGAACAATATCGAGGTCGACCGGCAGACGGTCCGACTGTTCGAGTTCTGGGTCGAGCAGTCCTTCGCCGGCGGGAAAGCCTCCCTGCTGGCCGGGCTCTATGATGTGAATAGCGAATTCTACGCCACCGAGGCGTCCGGCCTGCTGATCTCGCCGCCGTTCGGGATCGGCTCCGAACTGGCCTCGACCGGTCCGAACGGCCCGTCGATCTTCCCGTCCACCGCTCTCGCCGTTCGCCTGCGCGCCGGCGGAGCGGAGGGCCTCTACGCCCAAGTCGCCGCGGTCAACGCCAGCGCGGGCACGGTCGGCGACCCGCAGGGGATCGACACCGACCTGGGCGAAGGGGTTCTGATGATTGGCGAAACGGGATGGAACGGCCCGCTGCGGCTCGCCGCCGGCGGCTGGCGCTACGATCGCGATCAGCCCGATATCCGCGAAACCCTGCCGTCCGGCGATCCTGCCCTCAGCCCCGCCCACGGGGCGTACCTGCTGGCCGAAGCGGATGTCTTCGGAGGCGGCGACGGTTCACGCGGCCGGATCTTCGTCCGCGCGGGGGTCTCGGACGGCGACACCACCGACTTTGAGGGTGGCTGGCAGACCGGCCTCCACATCGACCGGCCCCTTGCCTCGCGCCCCGACAGCGCCTTCTCCGTGGGCCTGCACCGCGGCGTCCTGTCCTCCAAAGCCCGCGCCAACGCCCGCGACCTCGGCGTCGACCCCGCCGGCGGCGAGGAGGGTCTGGAGATCACCTGGTCGGATACCTTCGGCCCGGTCACGGTTCAGCCGGACCTGCAGATCATCCGCGCCGCGGGCGGCGACAGCGAGGCCGAGCCGGTGGTGGTGGCCACGCTCCGGCTCTCGATCGCGCTGGACTAGGCCGGGCTGGCTCCCGTCTCCCGCTCCATCGCCCGCCAGCCGATGTCGGTGCGGTGGAAGCCGCCCGGCCAGTCGATTTTCTTCACCGCCGCATAGGCTCGCTCGCGCGCCTCCGCGATGTCCTTGCCCCGGGCGCAGACGTTCAGCACCCGCCCCCCGGCCGCAACCAGCTGGCCATCGTCGCGGCGGCGCGTTCCGGCGTGAAAAACCTGCACATGCGGCCCGAAATTCTGCTCCGCCCCGCGGATGATCGAGCCTTCCAGCGGGCTGTCCGGATAGCCGCTGGCCGCCAGCACCACGCAGATCACCGTCTCCGGCAGGAACTCGGGAGGCGGGACCCGGGTCAGGTCGCCGCGCGCGCAGGCCAGCAGCAGGGGCACGATGTCCCCCTCCAGCCGCATCATCAGCACCTGGCACTCCGGATCGCCGAAGCGGGCGTTGAACTCGACCACCTTTGGCCCGGCCTCGGTGGCCATCAGCCCGGCGTAGAGCACGCCGCGATACGGCATCCCCTCCCGCGCCATCCCCTCGACCACCGGCGTCACGATCTCCCGCTCGGCCGCCTCGACCAGCTCCGGCGTGAACACCGGGGCCGGCGAATAGCTGCCCATGCCGCCCGTGTTCGGCCCCAGGTCGCCGTCATAGGCCCGCTTGTGGTCCTGCGCCCCGCCCAGCAGCAGCGCCCGCTGCCCGTCGCACACCGCGAACAGCGAGCCTTCCTCGCCGTCCATGAACTCCTCGATCACCACCCGCGCCCCGGCGGCGCCGAAGCGGCCGCCCAGCATGTGCTCGATCTCGGCCTCGGCGTCGCGCTTCGTAGGGCTGATGGCCACGCCCTTGCCCGCGGCCAGTCCGTCGGCCTTGATCACATAGGGCGGCTTGAACACGGACAGCGCCTGCCTGGCCTCGTGCAGCCGCTCATAGACGCCGTAGCCCGCCGTCGGAATCTCGTGCCGCTCCATGAAGGCCTTGGAGAACGCCTTGGACGTCTCCAGCTGGGCCGCCTTCTTCGTCGGTCCGAAACAGGGGATGTTCGCCGTCGCCAGCCGGTCGGCCAGCCCGGCCTCAAGGGCCGTCTCCGGCCCGACCACCACCAGATCGGCCTTCATCTCGCGCGCGAGGGCGGACAGGCCGTCCGCGTCGGTGACCTTCAGCGCGACCCGCTCGCCCAGCCTGTCCATGCCCGGGTTGCCGGGCGCGATGACCAGCCGCCGCACGAGGGGCGACTGGGCGATCTTCCACGCCAAGGCGTGCTCGCGTCCGCCCGATCCCACCAGCAGGATGTTCATCCCCGCGCAATGACCGGCCCCGCGAAGCCGGTCAAGCGTCCGTGGTCATCAACGGCCCCCCGGAGCCTGCCGGGCTCGCGCGGATGTGAGCCCCCGGGCGGCTTGCGGGCTGATCCATGATGTTGCGCACTGCCGCCGATTGTGGATTGATCTGGCGTCCAATCCTGATCAGCGAGGCGTGCCATGGGCGTGTTCCTGCAGTCGCTGAGGGACGGGGGCCCGTCCCACGCGGTGGAGAAATCGGACGAAGGCTTTGTCGTCGTGCCGCGGCGCAAGGGTGATCGCGCGGCCTTCAATCGGCTGGCCCGCGAGGTGATGGAGCATTCCGGCGACGACTACGTCGCCCTTCCCCGCTACGACGGACCCTCCAACTACGACCGGGTCTTCATCATCCCCCTGGAGGGCTGAACGCTCTGGCGGCCGACGGACGCGCCGCGCCCTGACGAACGTCGTCCGCCGCGATTCAGTCCGTGAACTGGCGACGTTCCGGGCTCCGGGCGATGATCGCCGCTCAACGAGGCGGGCGAATGATCGAGCGATCCCTGGAAGCGGACTATGTCGTCGTCGGCGCGGGGGCCATGGCCCTGGCGTTCGTCGACGCCCTGCTGGACGAGAGCGACGCCACGGTCATCCTGCTCGACCGCCGCCCGGCCGTCGGGGGCCACTGGCGCGACGCCTACCCCTTCGTGCGCCTGCACAGTCCGTCGGCCCAGTACGGCGTCAACTCGCGCCCCCTCGGCGGCGGCGGGCTCGAGCCTGATGGCCCCAACGCCGGCTTGATGGAGATGGCCGGGCGCGACGCGATCCTCGCCGATTTCGAAGCCCTGCTCCGGGACCGGCTGCTTCCCGGCGGCCGCGTCACCTGGCTGCCGGCGCACGAGTGGCGGGGGAACGGTCTCGCGATTTCCCTTACCGACGGCGACGGTCTGCGCCTGCGCGCCCGCCGCCGCATCGTCGACGCCACCGCCACCGGCACGCGCCTGCCTTCGACCCACGGCCCCGGCTTCGTGGTCGAGCCCGGCGTCCGCTGCATCCCTCCGAACGATCTGGTCACCGTCGATCCAACCCGCCCGCACACCGTCATCGGCGCGGGCAAGACCGCTATCGACGCCGTGCTGCATCTGCTGGCTGCGGGCGTGACGCCGGAGGCGATCCGGTGGATCCGGCCGCGCGATCCGTGGCTGCTGAACCGCGCCCGGCTGCAGCCCCGCCGCGACTTCCTGCTTCAGACCGTCGGCGGTTGGGCGGACGAGATGGAAGCCGCCGCCAGGGCCGCCTCCATCGACGACCTGTTCCTTCGTTGGGAGGCCGCCGGCCTGATGCGCCGCATCGACCCCGCCGTGACGCCGACGATGTTCCACTGCGCCTTCGTCAGCGACGGCGAAATAGCCGAACTGCGGCGGGTCGCGAACGTCGTCCGCCTCGGACGCATCCGGCGCGTCGGCCAAGAGAGGATCGACTGCGAAGGCGGCGCCGTTCCCACGGTTCCCGACGCCGTCCACATCCACTGCACCGCCTCCGGCGTGCCGCGCCGCCCACCGCAACCGATCTTTCAACCGGGCCGCATCGTGCTCCAGTACGTGCGCCGCTGCTCACCGCCCCTCAGCGCCGCCCTTGTCGCCCATGTCGAGGCGACGGCCGGCGACGATGCGGAGAGGAACGCGCTCTGTCGCCCCGCGCCCATGGTCGATACGCCGCGCGACTGGGCCGCCGCCGTGCTCGCCGACGCCCGGAGCCGCCACGGCTGGAGCCGCCGTCCGGCGCTGTCCGACTGGCTGCTCCGTTCACGCCTCGACGGCTTCAGCGGCATGGTCGCCGAGGCCGCCGCCGACGCGACACCCGCCGAAGCCGCCGTCCTCGCCCGCTGGCGCGCCGCCCTGAGTCCCGGCCTCGAGGGACTGGCGCGGCTGGTGGAGGTGGAAAAGGCGCTCCTGGAGCCGACGCCCGCCTGACCACTTGCAAGCCCGCCGCGAAGCTTGCTCCATCGCTCCATGGCCGACCGCTTCCAGATTCTCCCTGTCCGCACCGCCGGCGACCTCGCCGCCGCGACGGAGCTGTTCGCCGGCTACGCCGCCTCCCTGCCGGTGGATCTCGGCTATCAGGATTTCGAGGGCGAACTGGCCGCGCTGCCGGGGAAGTACGCCCCGCCCGCCGGCGAGCTGTTCCTCGCCCGCGACGCCGCCGGCGCTCCGCTCGGCTGCGTCGGCCTCCGCCGCCTGCCGGACGGGGCCTGCTGCGAGATGAAGCGCCTCTTCCTCCTCCCCGCCGCCCGCGGCCTCGGTCTCGGCCGGGCGCTGACGGAGAGGGTGATCGATCAGGCGCGGCGGCTCGGCTACCGGGAACTCCGTCTCGACACCCTGGCGAGCATGACCGCGGCCCAGGCTTTGTACGGGAGCATGGGTTTCGAACAGATCGACCCCTACTACGCACCCACGCCGCAGGGGACGGTGTTCATGGGCCTGAAGCTTTAGCGCGCCAGCGGAAATCAGCCGCGCCTTGACCCCGCAGGCGCCGGAGGCTCTATGCACGGCGCTCGAACGGGGAGACATCCGGTGAAGCCGAGCCTGCGCCTTCTGCAAAGTTCCACCGCGGCTCTTGTCGCCGCCTTCGCCGCGCCCGCTGTGGTCCTGGCGCAGGAACCCGATCACGACGCCGGGCACGACGACGAGGCGACCGAGGTCGAGGAAGTCATCGTCCAGTCCACCCGGTCGCGCCGGCGGGTCCAGGACGAGCCGGTCCGGGTCGAGGTCATCGGCCAGGAGGAAATCGAGGAGAAGCTGCTGATGCGGCCCGGCAACATCTCGATGCTGCTGGCCGAAACCGGCGGCCTGCGGGTTCAGGTGACATCCCCCGGGCTGGGATCGGCGAACATCAGGGTGCAGGGCATGCGGGGCCGCTACACCCAGCTGCTGGCCGACGGTCTGCCGCTGTACGGCGGACAGGCCTCATCCCTGGGCCTGCTGCAAATCCCGCCGAGCGACCTGCGGCAGGTCGAAGTGATCAAGGGCGCGGCCTCGGCCCTCTATGGCGGGCAGGCCTTGGGCGGGGTGATCAATCTGATCTCGCGCCAACCGGGCGGGGAGGCCGAGGGAGAACTGATCCTGAACGCCACCACCCGCGACGGGCAGGACCTCTCCGTCTACGGCGCCTCGCCGTTCGGCCCGGGATGGAGCGGCTCGATCCTCGCCGCCGCGAACCGCCAGACGGAACAGGACATAGACGGCGACGGTTGGATCGACATGGCCGGCTTCGAGCGCTGGTCGGCCCGGCCCCGGCTGTTCAAGGACTGGGACGACGGATCGAGCGCGTTCCTGACGCTCGGGGCCATGACCGAAAGCAGGCGCGGCGGCACGCTGGAGGGCCGGACTGCGCCCGACGGCCAGCCGTTCGAGCAAAATCAGGACACCCGACGGCTCGACGCGGGCGCCGTCCTCGAACGGCCGGTCGGTGACCGGGGTCTCGCCCAGATCCGCGCGTCGGGCGTCACGCAGTTGCATCGCCACCGCTTCGGCCCGCTAATCGAAAAGGACCGGCACCAGACCGTGCTGGCCGAGGCCTCGCTCTCGGGGGACGCGTGGGGAACCGACTGGGTGGGAGGGGTCGCGCTGCAGACCGAGGACTATGCGTCCGAGGCCTTCCCCGTGTTCGACTACACCTTCGAGACGCCGGCGCTGTTCATGCAGGCGGAACGGGATCTGGGCGGGCACATGACGGTCGCCGCCAGCGCCCGTTGGGACGAGCACAATGTCTACGGCGGACAGTTCAGTCCACGCCTGTCGGCGCTTTACAAGCCTGGCCCGTGGACGGTGCGGGCCTCGTGGGGCCGGGGGTTCTACGCGCCGACGCCGTTCGTCGAAGAGACCGAGGCCGCGGGCCTGTCACGGCTGGAGCCTCTGGCGGGGCTTCGCGCGGAAACCGCCGAGACGGCCTCGCTGGACCTCGGCTACGCCGCCGGCCCGTGGGAATTGGGCCTGACCCTGTTCAGCTCCGACATCGAGGACGCGGTTCGGCTGGAGACCGTCGCGTCTGATCGGGTTCGGCTGGTCAACGCCGACGGAACCACCCGCACGCGCGGGATCGAGGCGCTGGCCCGCTGGCGTCAGGGGCCGTGGGTGGTGACGGGCAGCTATCTGTACGCCGACGCAAGCGAGCCGGATGAGACGGGCGCGGGGCGTCAGGCCGTGCCGCTGACGCCGCGGCACTCCGCCGGCTTCGTCGCCATGTGGGAGGAGCACGACCGGGGACGTATCGGATTCGAAGCCTATTACACCGGCGAGCAGCCGCTGGAGGACAACCCGTATCGGTCGGAGAGCGACGACTATTTCGAACTGGGGCTGCTCGGCGAGATCGTGCTGGGCCGCTACCGGCTGTTCCTGAATCTGGAGAACCTTCTGGACGTGCGACAGACCCGGGAGGACCCGCTCCTTCGGCCGCAGCGTGCGCCGGACGGAAGCTGGACCGTCGACGCATGGGCGCCGCTTGAAGGCTTCACGGCCAACGCCGGGTTCAGGGTCAGCTTCGGCGGCTAGGCCGTTCCCCCCGCCCTTCGCCCCCGCTACTCTCTCCCAATGAGCGACGACTCCTACGTTTTCGAGGGCCCGACCGACGAACCGGCGGCGCCCCGCGACAACAATCCGCCCCTGTCGATCTCCGAGCTGTCGTTTGCCCTCAAGCGCACGCTCGAGGACCGCTTCGGCCATGTCCGGTTGCGCGGCGAGATCTCCAAGGTCAACCGCCACGCCTCGGGCCACGTCTATCTGACCCTCAAGGACGACAAGGCCTGTATCGACGGCGTGGTCTGGAAGGGTCAGGCGCGCGGCCTCGGCGTCCAGCCGGAGACCGGGCTCGAGGTCATCGTCACCGGCAAGATCACCTCCTATCCCGCCCGCTCGTCGTACCAGATCGTCATCGAGACCATGGAGGCCGCCGGCGCCGGCGCCCTTCTGGCCCAGCTCGAGCGCCTCAAGGTCAAGCTGCAGGGCGAGGGTCTGTTCGACGTCGCCCGCAAGAAGCCGATCCCGACCTTCCCGGCCGTCATCGGGGTCATCACCAGCCCGACCGGGGCGGTGATCCGCGACATCCTGCACCGCATCGCCGAGCGCTGGCCCTGCCGCGTCATCGTCTGGCCGGTCGTCGTCCAGGGCGAGGCCGCCTGCGGCCAGGTGTCCAACGCCATCCGCGGCTTCGACGCGATGCAGCCCGGCGGGCCGATCCCGCGCCCCGACCTGCTGATCGTGGCCCGCGGCGGCGGCTCGGTCGAGGACCTGTGGTGCTTCAACGACGAGGGTCTGGCCCGCGTCGTGGCCGCCGCCCGCATCCCGATCATCTCCGCCGTCGGCCACGAGACCGACACCACCCTGATCGACTTCGTCTCCGACCGCCGCGCGCCCACGCCGACCGGCGCCGCCGAGATCGCCACCCCTGTGCTGGCCGACCTGCGCGCCGCCGTGCTCGACCTCGACCGGCGGCTGGTCCGCGCCGGCGGGCGGCTGATCGAGGAGCGCCGCACCCGTCTGCGCGCCGTCGAGCGCGGCCTGCCCGTCCGGCCCGAAGACCTGCTGGCCCTGCCCCGTCAGCGCCTCGACTACGCCGGGAGCCGCCTCGGTTCGGCCCTGCACCGCAATGTCGCCGTGCACGAGCGCCAGTTGATCACCGTCGCCGGCCGCCTGTCGCCCGCCGTGCTCGACCGGGCGCTGGAGCGCCGCCGCGACCGGCTCGGCGCCGCTGCCGCCCGCTTCACCCCGACGCTGCCGCGACGCCTCGACCATGACCGCACCCGTCTCGCGGCCCTCGCCCGCGCCCTGTCGAGCCTGAACCCGCGGACGCCCAAGCCCGGCTTCGCCCGGGTCGACGACGAGCATGGCGCCATGATCGCCGCCGCCGCCGCCCTCCAGCCCGGGCAGGCGGTGCGCCTCGTCTTCGCCGACGGCGCCCGCGGGGCCCGCATCGACGGCGACGGCGACGCATCGCCGCCGCCTGTCGGCCGCCCCAGGCCCGCACCGAAACCCAAGGCCACTCCGCCCGGCCAGGGCGACCTGTTCTGACAGGCGAAAGCCTTGGCTTCGCCTCCGGCTCCGGGCTAGCCTCGCCTCATGACCGAGACCGACGCCGGACCCGCCACCCTCCATTTCGCCGACGGCGAATTCGCCGTCATCAGGCGCGGCCGTTTCGTCGAATGCGCCGTCAGCGGCAAGCCGATCCCGCTGGAGATCCTGCGCTACTGGTCCGCGGAGCGTCAGGAGGCCTACGCGGGCCCGGCCGAGGCCCTGCAACGGATGGCTTCGACCCGATGATCCCCGACCGCCGCGCCCTCCTCGCCGGAGCCGCGGCGCTGACGGCGACCGGCCCGGCCCGGGCCCGCAACCCTGACACGCTCGAACTCACCGGCCGCTTCGTGCAGGGCGGCCACGTCCTCGGACGCACCTGGCCCCGCGCTCTCGTCTTCGTCGACGGCGAGGCCCTGACCGCCGCCTCAGCCAGCGGCCATTTCATCGTCGGCATCGACCGCGACGCCCCGGCCAGCCTCCAGATCGAGGTCCGCGCAGACGGCCGCTCGGCGCGCCGCACGCTCGACATCGCCCCCGGCGACTTCCCGATGACCCGCGTCGACGGCCTGCCGCCCGCCACGGTCGAGCCCTCCGACCCCGCCCTGCTGGCCCGCATCGCCCGCGAGGTCGAGCTCAAGACCGAAGGCTTCGCCAGCCGCGTCGACGCCGATCATTTCCGCGACGGCTTCGACTGGCCCCTGACCGGTTTCCGGGTCAGCAGCCGCTGGGGAGCCCAGCGCCTCCTCAACGGCACGCCGGCCCGGCCGCACTACGGCATCGACCTTGCCGCGCCGCTGGGGACGGAGATCCGCGCACCCGCCGCTGGCCGCGTCACCCTCGCCGAGCCCGACCTGCATTTCGAGGGCGGCCTGACCCTGATCGATCACGGCCAGGGGCTGATCACCGCCTATCTGCACCAGTCGCGCATCGACGTCCGCGCCGGACAGGACGTGCGCCGCGGTGATTCGCTCGGGAAGGTCGGCATGAGCGGCCGCGCCACCGGTCCGCACCTGTGCTGGCGCATGAAATGGCGCAACCGCAACATGGACCCGTCGCTTCTGACGAGAACCTGAGCGGGTGTAAGCGTTTACGTCGTCGATGATCACCGGTCAGTCATGGACCGGTAACGCTTCGGCCTCTACGCTTGCGGCACCCGCTCATCACAGGCGCCCTTCCGGGCCATATCCGCATGACGTCCCTCGCCGCCCTCCAGATCCTGCTGATCGATGACAATCCGCACATGCGGACCATCGCCTCGGCGGTGCTCAAGTCCGCCGGCATCCGCAAGGTGCTGGAGGCGGGCGACGGCGGATCGGGCCTGCAGATGCTGCGCGACTACGCCGTCGACCTGGTCATCGTCGACTACAACATGTTCCCGCTGGACGGCGTCGAGTTCACGCGCCTCGTCCGCAACAGCCCCGACAGCGCCAATCCCTATCTACCGATCATCATGATGACCGGCCACTCGGGCAAGAAGCGCGTCTATGAGGCCCGCGACGCCGGCGTCACCGAATTCCTCGTCAAGCCGATCACCGCCAAGGCCGTGCTCGACCGCATCCAGTCGGTGATCTGGAAGCCGCGCCCGTTCGTGAAGACCGACGGCTATTTCGGGCCGGATCGCCGCCGCGTCACGCCGGCCCACTTCCGCGGCCCCTACCGCCGGGCCACGGACGCCGCGCGAGAGCCGGAGGCCGGGCCTTCGAAGGTGGTTTCGGTCTAGAGCGAGATTTCACTCCAGCATAATTCTGGACCATTTTTTGGATTCAGGTCGTTTCGACCTGAAACAACAATGGTCTAGCCCTCTTCCGCCTTCAGCGCCGCATAGACCCGGTCCGGCCAGCGCTTGTGCACCCAGAACCAGTCGACCGGGCTCTCGCGCACCCGCGCCTCGATGAAGGTCGTGATGGCCTGCACGCCGCGTGCGATGTCGGCCTGCCGGTCCCCCGTCTTCTGCAGCTCGATCGGCTCATAAACGGTCAGCCGGAAGCGCACGCCCGGCAGCCGCACCACCGACAACGGCTGCAGCACGGCGCCGAATTTCAGCGCCAGCCGGCTCGGCCCGGGCGCCGCATTGACCGGCTGGCCGAAGAACTCGACCTCCGGACCCTCGGAGAATTTCTGGTCGTTCATCAGCGCCACGGACTCGCCGCGCGCCATCCCCTCCAGCAGCTCCCGCGCGCCCTCCCCGCCCTTGGGCGCGAACAGCTTCACGCCATAGCGGGCGCGCGCCGCCCGGATCTGGGCGTCGACATAGGGATTGTTGGCGGCGCGATAGGTGATCTGGCACGGCACGCCGGAGCCGACGATGGTCGCCGCCAGCGTCTCGATATTGGCGAAATGCCCACCCACGAACACCACCGGCCGGCCGGAGTCGCGGATCGCCGCCAGCCGCTCGCGCCCGACCACCTCGATGCGGTCCTCGGCGACCAGCCTGTCCATCACCGCCGTCTCGGCGAAGGCGCGGCCCGTCTGCTCCCACTGCTCCAGCGCCAGCCGCTCGCGCGCCTCGTGGGTCATCTCCGGAAAGGCGATGCGCAGGTTCCGCATCACCGTCCGCTGCGTGCCCGTCTTCGGCCCCAGCGTGCGCAGCAGCCAGCCGCCCAGCGCCGACGCCCGCTCGACGCCGAGCAGCCGCATGAAGCCGATGAAGCCCGCGAAGCCGACCGCCTCCAGCCGCCAGATCAGGTCCTGGCGGAGACTCACGCGCCGGCCGGCTTCACCAAGCAATGGTGATTCCGCCGTCCACCACCAGCGTCTGGCCGGTCATGTAGCTCGACGCGGGCGAGGCCAGATAGACCGCCGCTCCGGCGATCTCGTCCGGCTGGCCGATGCGCTTCAGCGGGGCCGGGTCGGTGACCTGTTTCAGCAGGTCTGGGTTCTCCCACAGATACCGGGCGAAGTCGGTCTGCACCAGGCCCGGGGCGATGCAGTTCACCCGCACGTTCGACGGGCCCCACTCCACCGCCAGGTTGCGCGCCAGCTGCATGTCGGCCGCCTTGGAGATGTTGTAGGCGCCGATCAGGGCGTTCCCGCGAAGCCCGCCGATCGACGACACGATGATGACCGAGCCCGCCTTCCGCTCCAGCATCTGCGGCGCGACCATCTGGATCAGCCAGTGGTTGGAGACCACGTTGTTCTGGAGAATTTTCCCGAACTGCTCGTCGTTGATCCCCGCCATCGGCCCCGCATAGGGATTGCTCGCCGCGTTGCAGACCAGGATATCGATCTTGCCGAAGGCGGCCTTGGTCGCGTCGACCAGCCGCTGCAGCTCCTCCTTCGAGGCGATATTGGCCGGAACCGCGATGGCGCGGCCTTCCCCGTGCTTCTCGTTGATCGCCGACGCGACCTCGTCGCACGGCCCGGCCTTGCGCGACGAGATCACCACCTTCGCCCCGTGCTCGGCCAGCCGTTCGGCGATGGCCTTGCCGATCCCGCGCGAGGAGCCGGTGATGACCGCGACCTGGCCGGTCAGATCGAACAATTCCATCGTTAACCTCGAAGCTTGGGGAGAATCCGTGCACGAACGCTAGGCGAACCGACGTGATACCCCGATACTCGGGCGATTCCATCCGGGAAGGCGGAACAACCGTTTCCATGCGCGCCCTCACTCAAGGCTTCCTGTTCTTCGGCTACCTGTTCCTGGCCATGACAGCCGGCGCCTTCGTGTGGCGCGCGGGTCTTGGCGCCGGCGCGGGCGTCGCCGCCGGCCTCGCCGCCCTCGGCCTGCTCGCGGCGATCCACACGATGATCTCCGGCAAGACCGAACGCGCCGTGCTGAAGCGGGAGATCGACCAGGTCCGCGAGGCCCACCGCCTGCTCGCCGACGCCATGGAGTCGACACAAGGCGCCCTGACCGAACTGGCCCAGGCCATCGAGAGTGGGACCCTCAGCTCGACGGAACAGCTGTCGGGCGAGGTTCGCATGCTGGAATCGCTGATTCAGCAGATGAGCGAGTCGATCGACCAGCGCATCGCCCAGCCGGCCGCGGCCAACCCCTTCGAGGCGCGCCACCAGCAGCAGTCCAACGCCCTGCTCCAGACCATCCACGAGGCGCTCGCCGAGAACCGGGTCGACCTCTACCTGCAGCCGATCGTCTCCCTGCCCCAGCGCCGGACCATCTTCTACGAGAGCTTCACCCGCCTGCGCGCCGCCGACGACAGGGTGATGATGCCCGCGGAATACCTCTCCATCGCCGAGGGCGAGGGCCTGGTTCCGGCGATCGACAACCTGCTGCTGTTCCGCTGCGCCCAGATCGTCCGCCGGCTCGCCCGTCAGGACCGCAAGGTCGGCGTCTTCTGCAACGTCGCCCTGTCCTCGCTGGGCGACGAGACCTTCTTCCCGCAGTTCCTCGACTTCCTCAGTGAGAACCGCGACCTCAACCAGGCCCTGATCTTCGAGCTCGGCCAGGCCACCTTCGACGCCCGCGGCGCCGTCGAGGCCCGCAACATGGCCAAGCTGGCCGACCTCGGCTTCCGCTTCTCGATCGACAAGGTCCAGACCCTCGACCTCGACTTCGCCGACCTGCAGCGCTCCGACGTCAAGTTCATGAAGGTGGCGGCCGACCTGCTGATCGAACAGTTGCTCGACCTCGACGGCGGCGCGCCCCTGCCCGGCATGCCCGACATCCGGGCCGCCGACTTCGCCGGCCTGACCCGCCGCTACGGCATCGAATTGATCGCCGAGAAATGCGAGACCGAGCGCCAGATCGTCGATGTCCTCGAACTCGACATCTCCGTGGGCCAGGGCCACCTGTTCGGCGAGCCCCGCGCCATCAAGGAAGCCGTGCTGGCCGAAACCGACCCCCCCGCCGACTTCATCCGCTCGACCCTGAGAAGCGCCGACCACCGGCGGCGGTTCGGCTAGGCCGCGGCTGGCCTGTTACGGCCTCGCGGGCGGCCGAGGCTGTTAACCAAAGGTTGCAGGGTGACGACTCATCCTCGACGTTGTATTGTGACGCGTCTTTGTAACCGTATTGGGGAATCACCCATGAAGAAGACCATCGCCGCAGTGACCGCCGGGCTGCTGCTCGTGGCCGGCCAGGCCGCCGCCGCCAACAATTCCGCAACCCCGCGAGTGGGCGATCGCGTCGGCGCCGACGCCGACGCCTCCAGCGAATTCGCCGGCGTCCCCATGGTGCCTCTGATCGTCATCGCCGGCATCATCGTCCTGGCCGTCGTGGACGCCTCCGACGACGACAGCGACAGCGACTGATCCTGACGCAGAGTCCTGCAAGCCCTCGCCCCGGCGAGGGCTTTTTTGTGCCCCCGGGGCTGGGCGGCCCCGCTTGTCCTGATCGACCGATCTGTCAGTCAGGCCCCGATCGGGAGACCAGTAGTTGCGTTGGATTCGTAGGCTTATCAGGCAGTTGAAGTGTCGCCGCCACCGCTGGCGGCCGGACAGGCGTCGGGAAGGCAGGGAGTTCTGCGACCTGTGTGGCGCGCACCGGGCGGTGAAACCCACCGACTGAACGGGTCCGACCTCGAAGGCGGGGTCGTCAGTAGGCCGGCGCGGGCGCCGGGTCCGGCTTGGCCGTGCCGGCCTTGCCCGCCTCGCCCGCCGGCGCCGGCGTCGTCAGCCCGGCGGCCTTCTCATCGGCGGCCGTATCGCTCCGGTCCGGGGTTGCGGGCATGGCCTCGGCGGTGGCCTCGTTCTCCGGTTCCGGGGCGGACTGCGGATTGCTGCAGGCGGCGGTCGCCACGGCGAGGGCGGCGGCGGCGAAGACGGTCTTGAGCTGGCTCATCGTTTACTCCGGTCAGACCGGTCAAACCGCCCGCGCCGCCCTCCGTTCCCTCACCAGGGCCGGTAGCCGTCGCGCCAGTAGACCCGCTCCCGGCCGTAGCGGCCGTCGGTGTTGTAGCCGCCGAAGCCGTAGCCGCAGGGATCGTCCTCCTCGGACAGCTCGCGGCCGATCAGATAGCCGGCGGCGGCGCCGATCGCGGCGCCTTTCTCGCGGTCCTCGCTGCCGGCCACGGCCGCTCCGATGGCCGCGCCGAGCGCCGTCCCGGCCGCCATGGCCCGGTTCCGGTTTTCCGCATAGTCCCGCTCGCAGGCGGAGGCATAGTTATCGGTGGTGGCGCAGCCGGCCAGCGCCAGGCCGCAGGCCCCGATCGCCGTCATGGTCAACAGGTGTCGCATCGCGCATCTCCCTCAGACCCCGACCGGGAAAGAACACCCGGCCGCGACGGGGCGTTCCCGGGGGCGCCGTCTCCTCCCCATTGGCGAAGGCGAATGGGGAGGTGAACACACCGCCGATTGCTGCGCTGCAAATCCGACCGCTGTCCGCAATCTTTCCGGGCCCAGCCCCCTGTTTTCCCTCCACATCGTTCTGTTGCCAGCGTCACGAACGCGCCCGAGGAAGAACCCGGCGCATACTGCTCCCCATCGTCCGCCGGTCTTTGACAATCCAATCCCCGATCCGCCGCCTCAGGCGTGTCCCCTCAAACCCCTGATGTAGACTCTGCCGACTCTGCCACAGCGAATTTCCGCAGACCCGATGCAGACTCTGCCGACTCTGCCACTGCGTTTTTCGGGTTTCACCCGGGTCAAATCCGGGCGGCGACTCCCCGAGGCTTCAGCCGCGTCATCGGAGGCGGCCCACCTGCGCCCCCCTCCACCCTTCACCCCCTCCCCCGAACCCGCTATCAGCCCCGGATGACCCTCCCCCACGCCCTCCCCGGTCTCGGCGAGATCGCCGCCGATTACGACATCCTGCTCTGCGACGTCTGGGGCGTGATCCACAACGGTCGCGAAAGCTGGCCCGACGCCTGCGCCGCCCTGACCCGGTTCAATGAGAACGGCGGGCACGTCGTGCTGATCTCCAACTCACCGCGTCCGTCCTCCGATGTGGTCGCCCAGCTGGACCGGCTGGGCGTGCCGCGCGACTGCTGGAAGGCCTTCGTCACCTCCGGCGACGCCACCCGCGCCGAACTGGCGAAGCGAGCCCCCGGGCCGGCCTGGATCATCGGTCCCGACCGCGACTGGCCGCTCTACGAGGGCCTCGACCTCGCCCGGGCCGAAGGCGCCGCCGACGCCGCCTTCATCTCCGTGACCGGCCTGGTGGACGACGAGACCGAAACCCCCGAGGACTACCGCGAGCGCCTCGCCGCCGGCGTCGCCCGCGATCTGGAACTGATCTGCGCCAACCCCGACCGTGTCGTGCAGCGCGGCGACCGGCTGATCTACTGCGGCGGCTCGCTGGCCGATCTCTACGAGAGCCTCGGCGGCCGGGTCACCATGGCCGGCAAGCCGTATGGCCCGATCTACGAACTGGCCATCGACGAGGGCGAGAAGCTGCTCGGCCGCCCGGTCAACCGCGCGCGCGTGCTGTGCATCGGCGACGGCGTCGTCACCGATGTGCTCGGGGCCAACCGCCAGGCCCTGGATTGCCTGTTCATCGCCGCCGGCATCCACGGCGACGCCGCAAAGGGATCCGACGGCCGTCTCGACGCGACGCGCGCGGGCGAGTTGCTCAAGGCCGAAACGACGTACGCCAGGTGGGCGATGCTCGATCTGACGTGGTGAGCCCCGGCGATTCAGGCTAAGCCGCCGCAATGGAACTGGTCACGACACATCCCTCGGGCGGCTACATCCTCGAGGAGCTCCACGTCGGCATGGCGGCCGAGAAGGTCATTCACGTCTCCGACGAACGCATCCGCCTGTTCGCCGAGGCCTCGGACGACTTCAACCCGGTTCACCTCGACGAGGCCTTCGCCGCCAGGACCGCCTACCGCGGCCGTATCGCCCACGGCCTGCTCTCGGCCTCGTTTGGATCCGCCGTGGTCGGCACCATCCTGCCGGGCGCCGGGGCCATCTACATTTCCCAGACCCTCGGCTTCCACCTGCCCGTTCGCCCCGGGGACGATGTCGTGGTCCGCATCAGCGTCATCACCGTCGATCAGGAAAGCGCCCGGGTCGAGCTGAACTGCGAGGGCTTCGTCGACGGCAAGCTGATCATGGACGGCGTCGCCGTGGTCCGCGTGCCCCGTCGCCGTCGCCCCGCGAAGGGCTGACTTGGTCGAGATCGTCACCGACTGGCGCGGCCTGCCCGACGAACTCAGGGGCGCGGCCGTCGCCATCGGCGCCTTCGACGGCGTCCATCGCGGCCATCAGGCGGTCATCGCCACCGCCCGGGCGGCCGCCGACAGGCTGGACGCGGCCTTGGGCATCGTCAGCTTCGACCCCCACCCGCGCCGCTGGTTCCAGCCCGACGCCGCCCCGTTCCGCCTGATGACCCCTGGCCAGATGGCTCGCGCCCTCGATCCGCTGGGTGTCGACCGCCTCTACCTGCTGCCCTTCGACGCTGCCATGGCCGCCATGTCAGACGAAGGCTTCGCCCGCGACGTTCTCTCCTCGGGCCTCGGCGTCCGCCACGCCGCCGTCGGTTTCGACTTCACCTACGGCAAGGGCCGCACCGGTTCGCCGGAGGGCCTGCGTCGCCACGGGGAGGCGCTCGGCTTCGGCGTCACCGTCTGCGACCGCGTCGACGATCCCGACGGCCTCAAACTGTCGTCCTCCGCCGTCCGCGAAGCCGTCCACGCCGGCGACATGGCCCGCGCCGCCGCCATCCTCGGCCGGCCCTTCGCCATCGAGGGCGAGGTCGTCCACGGCGACAAGCGCGGTCGCACCATCGGCGTGCCCACCGCCAACATCCGCCTCGGCGACTACATGCGCCCCGCCTACGGGGTCTACGCCACCCGCACCCGCCTCCCCGACGGCCGCGTCCTTGACGGCGTCGCCAGCCTCGGCCTGCGCCCGATGTTCGCGCTCGAGGAGCCCCTGCTCGAGGTCTGGCTGTTCGACTTCGACGGCGAACTCTACGGCCAGACCGTCGAGACCCAGCTGATCGCCTTCCTCCGCGGCGAGGAGAAGTTCGACAGCCTCGAAGCCCTCAAGAGCCGGATCGACGCCGATGCGGAGGCCGCCCGCGCCGCGCTTCGGCTGGCGCCCCGATGAACCGCCTGCTAGACCGCTGGGCCATGACCGTCCGCGTGTTTCGCCCGATTTCGATTAGCCGCCCGGCGTAGCGCCGCAGGGGCTTCCCCGCGCTCGCCGGGTTCTTCTCGACCTTCACGCGAACGATCAACACGACGAGACAGACTTCATGGCTGACGCCAGCGACACGCCTTCCGGACGCGACTACCGCGAAACCGTCTTCCTGCCGGAGACGCCCTTCCCCATGCGCGGCGGCCTGCCCCAGAAGGAACCGCAGATCCTCGAACTGTGGCGCGACCTCTACGGCAAGCTGCGCCGGCAACGCCAGGCCGAGGGCGCGCCCCTCTACGTCCTTCACGACGGCCCGCCCTACGCCAACGGCGACATCCACATCGGCCACGCCCTCAACAAGACGCTGAAGGACTTCGTGGTCCGCAGCCGCTTCCTGCTCGGCTACGACGTCGACTACGTCCCCGGCTGGGACTGCCATGGCCTGCCGATCGAATGGAAGATCGAGGAGCGCTACCGCGCCCAGGGCAAGCGCAAGGACGAAGTCTCCAAGGCCGAGTTCCGCCAGGCCTGCCGCGAATACGCCGCCGGCTGGATCGACGTGCAGCGCGACCAGTTCAAACGCCTGGGCGTCATCGGCGACTGGGACAATCGATACGCGACGATGGACTTCGCCACCGAGGCCGCCATCGTCGCCGAGTTCCACAAGTTCAAGAACTCGGGCCAGCTCTACCGCGGCTCCAAGCCCGTCATGTGGTCGCCGGTCGAGCGCACGGCGCTGGCCGACGCCGAGATCGAATACCACGACCACGTCAGCCCGACGGTCTGGGTCAAATTCCCCGTCGTCGCCGCCACCGACGACCACCCCGACGACCTGCTGGCCTTCCGCCACGCCAACCCGGCCGTGGTGATCTGGACCACCACCCCGTGGACCATCCCGGCCAACCGCGCCATCAGCTACGGCCCCGAGATCGCCTACGGCCTCTATGAGGTCACGGCCATGGAGACCGGGCTCGAGTTTAAACCTTGGGCCAAACCCGGCGACCGGCTGATCCTCGCCGACAAGCTGGCGGAGGAGGTCTTCCGCGCGGCGAAGATCGCCACCTGGGACCGGATTGACGACGTCAATCCGTCCGGCCTCGAATGCGCCCACCCGCTGGCCGCCCTGTCGTCCGGCTACGGCTACTCCGTGCCCCTGCTGGCCGGTGATCACGTCACCGACGACGCCGGCACCGGCTTCGTCCACACCGCCCCCGGCCACGGCGCCGACGACTTCGAGGTCTGGCGCGCCCACGGCCATCACGAGGTGCCCGACACCGTCGATCCGGACGGCGCCTATTACGAGCACGTCCCCCTCTTCGGTGGACTCAAGGTGCTGGAGACCGAGGGCAAGAAGACCGGGAAGTTCGGCCCCGCCAACGGCGCGGTGATGGAGAAGCTGATCGAGGCCGGAACCCTGCTGGCCCGCGGCCGGATGGAACATTCCTACCCGCATAGCTGGCGCTCCAAGGCCCCTGTGATCTTCCGCAACACTCCGCAGTGGTTCATCCGCATGGACCAGCCGCTGAAGGACGACGGCACTCTCCGTGAGCGAGCTCTCGCCGCCATCGACGCCACCGCCTTCCACCCGGCCGCCGGCAAGAACCGCATCCGCACCATGGTCGAGAGCCGGCCGGACTGGCTGATCAGCCGCCAGCGCGCCTGGGGTACGCCGCTCGCCATGTTCGTGAACAAGGAGACGGGCCAGCCCCTGCACGATCCCGAGGTCGACGCCCGCATCCTCACCGCCATTCGCGAGGGCGGCGCCGACGCCTGGTTCGATCGCCCGGACGCCGACTTCCTCGGGGCCCACGATCCGCAGCGCTACGAGAAGATCACCGACATTCTCGACGTCTGGTTCGACTCCGGCTGCACCCACGCCTTCGCCCTGGAGCCGCGCGATCCCGCCCAGGGCTATGCTGGAGATCGCCCGTCGCACTGGCCCGCCGACCTCTATCTCGAAGGCTCGGACCAGCACCGCGGCTGGTTCCAGTCCAACCTGCTCGAAGGCTCCGGCACCCGCGGCCGCGCCCCCTACGACGCCGTCCTCACCCACGGGTTTACCCAGGATGAGAACGGGGAGAAGATGTCCAAGTCGAAGGGCAACACGACCGACCCCGCCGTGGTCATCAAGGAGTCGGGCGCGGACATCCTCCGCCTCTGGGTCGCCCTCGTGGACTACGCCGAGGACCAGCGGATCGGGAAGCAGATCCTGCAGACCACGGTCGACGCCTATCGCAAGCTGCGAAACACAGTGCGCTACCTGCTCGGCGCCCTGGCCGATTTCGACGAGGTCGAACGCCTGCCGCTCGACCAGATGCCGCCGCTGGAGCGCTTCGTCCTGCACCGGCTGTGGGAGCTCGATCGCGACGTTCGCGCCGCCTACGGCGACTACCGCTTCCAGGATGTCGTTCGGCCGGTTCTGGAGTTCTGCTCCAACGACCTGTCGGCTCTCTATTTCGACATTCGTAAGGACAGCCTGTACTGCGACCGCCCCGACGCGGTCCGGCGCCGCGCCGCCCGTACCGTCATGCATGAGGTATTCATACGCCTGACCGCGTGGCTGGCGCCGCTGACGCCCTTCACCATGGAAGAGGCCTGGACCACCCGCTTCCCCGACGGCGGCTCCAACTGCGCCCGGGTCATCCCGGAGACGCCCGACGCCTGGCGCAATCCCGCTGAGGCCGAACGCTGGGCCGGCGTCCAGACCGTGCTCGAGATCGTCAATGAAGCGCTGGAGGGCGCCCGCCGCGACAAGATCATCGGCGGTGCTCTCGACGCCTGGCCGGTCGTCACGGGTCCGGCCGAAGCCTTCGCTCCGTTCGAAGGGCTTGACGCCGCCGAGGTGTTTCGCACCTCGGGCGCCGAGCTCAAGCCGGGTGGCGAGGCTGTGAGGGTCGAGGTTCGCCTGGCGGACCATCCGAAATGCGCCCGCTCGTGGCGGCGCGTGCCGGACGTCGGCTCGGATCCGGCCTATCCCGACCTCAGCGCCCGCGACGCCGACGCGGTGCGTGCATGGGACGCCGCCCGCGAGTAAGAAAAAGGGCCCCGCCGAAGCGGGGCCCTGACCGTTCTCAGGTGTGGTCGGCGCTGGATCGCTCACGCATCCGCTGCGCCCGCCGCTCCATCTCGTCGGCCTGCTGAGGCAGGCGACGCGACAGGTCGATCAGTTCGGCGTCGGTGACGGTGCTGCCGCGCGCCCGGTTCTCCTCGATCTGGCGGGCCCGATAGGCCGGATCGCGCAGGCGTGCACCCTCCTCGCGCATTTCCCGCGCACCCCGCTCCATCTGATCGGCGCCGTTGCGCATTTCCACGCGGGCGCGGGCCATGGCGAGGCGGGCCTCCTCCCGGGCGGCGCTGGCGTGCACCTGGGCCGCGGCTGCAGCGACGCGGGCCTCTGCAGCGGCCGCGCTCGCATGTTGCATCGCGGCGGCATGGTGCGCACGCGCCTCGGCGCGGACCCGGGCGGCCTCGGCCCGTGCGACCTGCGCGTCTTCCCTCGCCTGGGCCGCTTGAACCCGGGCGGCCGCTGCCTCCCTCATCGCCTGCTCGTAGGTGCGGCGGGTCTCCGGGTCCATCTCCTCTACCGAACGGTAGACGCGGGTCTCGCCTCCGTCCGTGATCGTGATGCGCGAACCGTCCTGGCGTCGTGGCGGCGCCGGGGGCGCAGGCGGAGCTGACGGTGCGGCAGGCGCAGGTACGGCCAGGAGTGACGGCAGGGCCGGCGGAGCCGGCGGTGCGGGGGGCGCAGGTGCGGCCAGGAATGAGGGCAGGGCCGGCGGGGCAGGCGGAGCTGGCGGGGCGACGGGCGCCAACGGAGCCGGCGGCGGAACCGGCGCACGCTGGGTGATCTCCAGCGCCGCTATGGGCGTCGCGAGGGCGGCCAAGGCTCCGATGGTGAGAGCCATCGCCATGGGACGAGAGCGGGCGGCGCGAGATTCGGTCATGATGCGGGTGATCCTTCTGGTCAGGGATTGAGCGTCTCCCGCCATGCCGATAGCAGCCGGCTGACGGAAATCGGCGGCGAGGCCGACAAGGGCGCGGGCGTAGGTCCGGCGGTCCACCACGGCGAGCGCGGCGGCGTCGGCGGCGTCTTCGGTCCGGCTCGCCAGCGTGGCGTGCAGCAGCCAGACCAGCGGGTTGAACCAGAACAGGGCGAGGGCGAGACGGGACAGGGCGAGGAACAGCCAATCGCCCCGGCGGATGTGCGCCAGCTCGTGCGCCAGCACGGCGCTGGCGGACTCCGGCCGCGACAGGCAGGTCCGGCCGACCAGAACAACGCCCGGCGGCAGACCCCAGCTGAGAGGCGCCTCGACGGCGCTCGCGGCGATCAGACGGGGACGGTGGCGAGGCGCGAGGCTCTCCAGCGGCCGTGTCCAGGCCTGATCGGTCACCGCGGCGCCTGAGCGGGTCCAGCGCCAAAGGGCCAGCACTCCAAGGGCGAAGCGCCCGAACACCACCATCGCGCCGACCATCCAGACGCCGGCGAGGATTTCCATCGGTGACGGGGGCCGGATGGAACTGGACAGGGACAGTCCCTCCACGGGCGTCACGGAGCCCTGCCAGACCGGCGCGGGCGCGGCGACCGCCTCCACGACGGGCGCGGCAGGCAGGAGCTGAAGCTGGAGCGCCGGGACGACGGCCATCATCAGCGGAAGGGCCAGCAGGACACAGACGGCGGCCCTGAGCACATCCACCCTGTCGGTGGCGGCGCGGAAGCCGGCCAGGTTGGAGAGCAGCAGACCGGCGCCGGCGATGACGCTTGTCTTGAACAGCAACCCTACGATCAGATCGACGCTCATCAACCGCGCTCCCGCGCTTCATCGATGGCGCGCTCGAGGGCTTCCAGCTCCTCGGGCTTGAGCTTCTGGGTCAGGCCGAGCAGCGCCGTCGCGGCGCTGGCGGCGGAGCCGGCGAAGAAGGTGTCTACCGTCCGGCGCAGCGCGCTGGCGGCGATCGTCTCCGGGCGCGGGGCGGGGCGATACAGTACTCCGTCGGTGTTCGACTCCCGCGCCACCAGCCCCTTGGTCTCGAGCCGGGCCAGCAAGGTCCGGACCGCGGAGTCGCTCAGCGAACCGCCCATGGCCGCCCGGACGGCGCTGGTCGTGCCCGTCTGCAGGCGGCACAGGGTCTCGAAGACCTCCCGTTCTCGGCGGGGCAGGGATTCGATCATGATGACTCCGTCGCTGGAAACGCTACACCCGTAGCGCCACACTTGTAGCGGATAACGTCAGGAATGAGGCGGGCCGATGAACTCGCGGTAAGGCCGGACTCAGCCCTTGGCGGACTCCGCCTGCTCCAGCCGCCGCAGATCCGCTTCGTCGATCGCGGCCAGCGACGCGCCCTTGCTCTCGCGCATGAACAGCGCCGCGACGAGGCTGACCAGCGCCGAGGCGAGGATGTACCAGGCGATGGGCGCCCAGGAGTCGGTCTGGCGCAGCAGAGCCGTCCCGATCAGCGGCGCCCAGGAGCCGGCGACGATGGCCGTGACCTGATAGCCGAGAGACACGCCGGAATAGCGCATCCGGGTCGGGAACATCTCGGTCATGATGGCCGGCTGGGCCGCGTACATCAGCCCGTGCACGGCCAAGCCCAGCATAATTGCGCCGAGGATCATCGCCGTCTCGCCGCTGTCGAACATCGGGAATGCCAGGAACGGCCACACCAGCGTCAGCACCGCGCCGGCGATGTAGACCGGCCGACGTCCGATCCGGTCCGTCGCCGCCCCGACGAACGGGATGACGATCACGTGCAGGATGTGGGCGAGGAACAGCAGCGCCAGGATGCGGGTGGTGTCGACCTCCCGGTGGTGCAGGTAGGTGATCGAGAAGGTCACGACCATGTAGTAGAGGATGTTCTCCCCGAATCTCAGGGCCATGGCGGTAAAGACGCCGCGCGGATGGCGGCGGAACACCTCGGTCAGGCCATATCCCGCCTCGGCGCGCTTCTCGGTCTCCTCGCGCGCGGCCTTGAAGATCGGCGAGTCCGTCACCTGCGTGCGAATGTAATAGCCGATGGCGATGATCACGACGGACAGCCAGAAGCCGACGCGCCAGCCCCAGGCGAGAAAGGCCTCGTCGCTAAGCAGGGTGGACAGCGCCAGCAGCACCACGGTGGCCATCAGATTGCCGACCGGCACCGCCGCCTGCGGGAAGCTGCCCCAGAAGCCGCGGCTGCGGTTGGGGCTGTGTTCGGTGACCAGCAGCACCGCCCCGCCCCACTCCCCGCCCAAGGCGAACCCCTGAATGAAGCGCAGCGTGACCAGCAACGCCGGCGCCCAGTAGCCGATCGAGCCGAAACTGGGCAGGCAGCCCATCAGGAAGGTCGAGCCGCCGATCAGTAGCAGGCTGAACTGGAGCAGCGACTTGCGCCCGAGGCGATCACCGAAGTGGCCAAAGACGATCCCGCCCAGCGGCCGGGCGATAAAGCCGACTGCATAGGTGGCGAAGGCGGCGATGATGCCGTCCAGCTCATTGCCGGTGTCGGGGAAGAACAGCTGGCCGAACACCAGGGTCGCGGCCGTGCCGTACAGGAAGAACTCGTACCATTCGACGACCGTACCGGCCATCGAGGCGCCGACCACCTTGCGCAGGTACGGCAGGTCCGCGGTGTGCTCGTGCTTCATCCCCGTCTCCCCTCGAGCGGAGACCCTCCATGGATCAGGCCGCCGGCGGGCTCAAGAGGCCGGCGGTCACGACGGATGCCCGAACAACAAAAAGCCCCGCCGGCGGGAGCCGTGCGGGGCTTTGAGATCTTGGGTGCGGGAGCAGGATTTGAACCTGCGACCTTCAGGTTATGAGCCTGACGAGCTACCGGGCTGCTCCATCCCGCGGCAAACGGTAGTGCAAGGGAAGAGCGGTTCGAGAGAACGGGCGACGGCCCGAAATACAATCATCTATCCGTCTGGTAGACCCGGCGGCGACCTACTCTCCCGCGCCTTAAGACGAAGTACCATCGGCTCTGGAGGGCTTAACGACCGAGTTCGGAATGGGATCGGGTGGGGAACCTCCGACATAGCCACCAGGTCAACCAGGCGGATAGACGATTGTGAGAAGACATTGTCAGTTCAGCAGTAGCTGAAAAAATCGAATGAGTTTTGCTGAGAAACGATCAAGCCGATCGGATTATTAGTACCAGTAAGCTTCATGGGTCGCCCCACTTCCACACCTGGCCTATCAACGTGGTAGTCTTCCACGATCCTCAGCGAAGCCTTGTTTTGAGGTTAGTTTCCCGCTTAGATGCTTTCAGCGGTTATCTATTCCGTACATAGCTACCCTGCTGCGCAGCTGGCGCCACGACAGGTCCACCAGAGGTACGTCCATCCCGGTCCTCTCGTACTAGGGACAGATCCTCTCAAGCTTCGAACACCCACGGCAGATAGGGACCAAACTGTCTCACGACGTTCTGAACCCAGCTCACGTACCACTTTAAATGGCGAACAGCCATACCCTTGGGACCTGCTCCAGCCCCAGGATGTGATGAGCCGACATCGAGGTGCCAAACTTTGCCGTCGATATGGACTCTTGGGCAAAATCAGCCTGTTATCCCTAGAGTACCTTTTATCCGTTGAGCGATGGCCCTTCCACGCGGGACCACCGGATCACTATGGCCGACTTTCGTCTCTGCTCGACTTGTCAGTCTCGCAGTCAGGCGAGCTTATGCCATTGCACTCGACGAGCGATTTCCGACCGCTCTGAGCTCACCATCGCGCGCCTCCGTTACACTTTGGGAGGCGACCGCCCCAGTCAAACTACCCACCACGCCATGTCCCGGGACCGGATAACGGCCCTCGGTTAGACGTCAACGACAGTAAGGGTGGTATTTCAAGGATGGCTCCACCAGAGCTGGCGCCCCGGCTTCATAGCCTCCCACCTATCCTACACATACGGTCGCTAACGCCAAGGCGAAGCTATAGTAAAGGTTCATAGGGTCTTTCCGTCTGACCGCGGGAACCCCGCATCTTCACGGGGAATTCAATTTCACTGAGCCTGTGCTGGAGACAGTGGGGAAGTCGTTACGCCATTCGTGCAGGTCGGAACTTACCCGACAAGGAATTTCGCTACCTTAGGACCGTTATAGTTACGGCCGCCGTTTACCTGGGCTTCAGTTCGACGCTTTCACATCTCCCTTTAACCTTCAGGCACCGGGCAGGCGTCAGACCCTATACGTCGCATTGCTGCTTCGCAGAGCCCTGTGTTTTTGCTAAACAGTCGCTACCCCCTGGCTTGTGCCACTCAGTCCCGGTTGCCCGGGGTGAGTCACGCTTATTCCGAAGTTACGCGTGCAATTTGCCGAGTTCCTTCAGCACAGTTCTCTCAAGCGCCTTGGTATGCTCTACCTGACCACCTGTGTCGGTTTCGGGTACGGTCTCTGCTGGAGTTATTTCCAGGGACAGCTTCGCTGCCAGGACAATCCAATAAGCCCTGACAACTTACACCATCCGTCACTTCCAGCTGGTGCAGGAATATTTACCTGCTTCCCATCGACTACGCTTTTCAGCCTCGCCTTAGGGGCCGACTAACCCTGCGCAGATTAGCTTTACGCAGGAACCCTTGGTCTTTCGGCGACAGTGTTTCTCACACTGTTTATCGTTACTCATGTCAGCATTCTCACTTCCGATACCTCCAGCCAACCTCACGGTTGACCTTCACCGGCTTACGGAACGCTCCGCTACCGCATGCACAAAGTGCACACCCATACCTTCGGCGACTGGCTTGAGCCCCGTTACATTTTCCGCGCAGGATCGCTTGATCAGTGAGCTGTTACGCTTTCTTTAAAGGATGGCTGCTTCTAAGCCAACCTCCTGATTGTCAAAGCAATCCCACATCGTTTCCCACTTAGCCAGTACTTGGGGGCCTTAGATGATGGTTAG